>OGGD01001304.1_pt1 | contig 12790 bp, 8 predicted proteins | sample 1571091 | NCBI WGS metagenome assembly OGGD01 (sample SAMEA2582073, study PRJEB24529) | metagenome | biome: Human gut stool | place: China | collected 2011
CTTTTGGGAAATACTTGTCGCGAAGCGCAAGTGTATCTTCTATGATTTCCGGGAAATGGGGATGCGCAGTCGGTTCACCGTTTCCGGCAAATGTCAGTACATCGGGAGCAGGACCATTTGCCTGCATATCTTTTAGTTTTTCTTCAAGGGCTGTACGAACCTCTTCACGGGTGGGAAGAAGCTTCTTTGTACGATGCTCGGCATTGAAGCCGCATTCACAGTAAATGCAATCGAACGAACAAACTTTACCGTCGTCCGGTAATAAATTTATTCCCAAAGAAACACCCAAACGGCGGGAATGAACAGGACCGAAAATGGGTGAAGGAAAAATTACAGTCATCTTTTTATTGTTTAATTAGCTACAACAAAGATAACTCAAAAAACTCCAGGTTATTAATTCTATTGAACATTTTTTAATGATGTTCTTCATTCGACCGGTATACTTCCGCAAAACATTCCCCTGACTATAACTGCACTGCCATTACTGAAAGAATGCCTTACTTTAACTTCTTACGAGGAGACAGGTGTACTACTTTTCTCAATAAGTCGATCGTAAAATTGAAATCACTGAAAAACTGTATACCTATCGATCCGTCTACATCGGTATGATTTGAAGAATCACCGCCCGTTGAAGCTTGAAGAGTGACAGGTACATTTTTGCTCACTACACTGCCCACTTTTAATGAACGTGCATGACCATAAAAAACTGGTGTTGAATGCCCCAAACTCACTGTCGCCCCACTTCCCTCGGGTTTGAATCCGCTCAGTAACAGCCTGTTTTGACGAACAAACCGACTAAAAGCTATCAAATAATAATTAGCTCCCGTATCCATTATAAAATTACCCGAAATACTTTTATCCCCGGTCAGATTCAATGCGGAAGGTAACATGATAAGGCTCGGTACCCTAAGGGGGATCATACGTCCTTTCCTCTGAAAGATATAATCACCGAAGGTATAAAGCGAAATAGTTTGCGTATCAAAATTCACTTCAGTGATATATTTTCTTATCAGATTCAGCCCGATGATGCCATCCGTACCGTTACGCACCCTCTCGAAAATTGCAATATTCTGCTTTTTCAATGATAAACTGTCCGACAGACGAAGTACATTATCGGCAGATATCTGCACCGTTTTCCGTCCGCCTACAACACTCGCTTCTTGCGAATGACTGACTTTCAGTCCTATGCTATCTGCCAACGAACGGCGGATAGCCATTCCGTCAGCTCCCGTATCAAGCAAGAATGACATCACCCGGGGGCTATCGTTCAAGCGGGCAGACAAAATGATAGAGCCACCCTCTATCCGAAAAGGCAGAACGGCTGCCAACGATGATTTCCGGTAACGGCTATCACCGAACAGCCGATCGAAATAATCGACAAAGAGAATTTTTCCAGACTCATTGAAAGCTATCATGCTCTTCTCTTCTTGTCCGCCGGCCAATGTGAAACGGACCTCCAGACTGGTGACGTTTCCCTTTGTTTTCATCCCCTTCCAGTCGGGTTGGATAGATTGGAAAGTTATACCTTCCATAATCTGTTTCAACAAACCGGATGCAAAGGGCAACGAATAAATGCTGATAGAAAATTCGGGAGCAAAACTCTTTTGTGCAACAGCGATTTCTTTTGTTTTCAAACCGTCTTCCATGTGTTTCAAAGCAAGACGGATGCTGTCTTGATCCGCTTTTCCGTTTGCTGTCAACGGAAAGAACAGAAAGCATATAATTATTTTCAAGTATTTCATAGTCTATTACATTGAAAAAGAGGGTATTGAGTGCCTATGTATTGGACATATAGATACAACATGCTGGGTATATAGATACAACGTGTTGGATATATATGCCCAACACACAGTATATATATACCCAACAACCCTGCTATTAGCACCCATTGAAGTACTTGTATATCAACCTGTTGATAATATTGTTTATTTCTTCAATGCGTCGTTCAACACTGCCCGTATTTCGGAAGAAGAAGGACGCGGAGCATCCATATAAATCAGACTTCCGTCTTTGCCAACCAGCATAAAACGAGGAATACCTGTTATCTTATAAGGTTTGGACAATGCAGGTCCTGCCATGTCTCCGGCAAAAAGCTGTACACCGGGAAGCTGTTCTTTTATCACGAAGTCCTTCCATTTCTGGATATTTTTAGACGCATCGACACTAATCCCCATAAATACAATATCTTTATTGTCTTTATATTCGGCTTCCAGTGCTTTCATAGCCGGCATCTCCTTTTTACACGGACCGCACCAGGTAGCCCAGATATCAATATAGACAACCTTGCCACGAAAATCGGAAAGAGAAATATCATTTCCTTCCGCATTAGGAAACGTCAAGTTAATGATTTCTTTCTTCTCCATACTCTCTCTAAAGTTATCTTCAATACGTTGCCAACGCTCTTTCTGACTGTCGGTGATGAGGAAACTGCCATATTCTTTCTTATATTGTTCCAGTCCCACCTGTGTCTTGCTCATTCCGCTGAACATTAACGCTATTTCTCCTTTAATAGTGTCATTACTAATCATCCCAACGTCTTCTTTCAACATAGCCGAAACGGGATTCTTTCGTTTCTCTCCGGCTGATGAGGAATCAGATACCATGGACTTGAGCATATATGCATTGACAAATAAACGCAATCCGTTGGGATAATTGAGAATGCCTGCAGTACGGGCAATAGCAGGAATATCTATCTGCCGGTAATAATCAATAAAATCCTCCTTCTGCGGATGTGCTGTCCTTACCGTATAAATGAACTGTACAGCATTGAACAGCAAATCATACTTACGAAAATCAGCAAACGTAGTGTCGAAAACCTTATTCTTTGTTTTCTTCACTTTATAAGAACCCAGTTTATCCAGTTTCTCTTCCAACAGCGGAAAAAAGTCTACATACGTACTGTGTTTTCCCATAAAATACACAGCTTTATCTTCCAGAGGAAAAATAAAATCATGCCAACGGGCCATTTCCTTGTTCTCCGCCGTATTCTCTTTTCCTATCAGTTCATAACTTTCGGGTAATATCCGCACATTCAATGGGTCGCCCGGCTTCATATAAAATGTATAACGATTCTGAAATACCGAAGAGGAAGTACCCAACACGAAATACCCTTCCTGCTCTGGGGTAAACGTCATCTGGAAACTACCGTCTTCTCCTAACGCAGAAGTGGCCACTTCCGACAAGTTACCGCCTTCTACAATCTTGAACATTTTGACTGCTTTTGTTTTACCCCTTTCCCACACGCCACTGACAGTAGATGTTTGGGCAAACAAACTTCCTGCACAGATAAACGCAGGAAGGATCATTAATAATAATTTTTTCATGGATTATTCATTTTGAGTATATATATAAAAATCTTTGCAAGAATAGTACTTCGATTTAGCTACCATATTATTCAGTCCGATATAGCGGGCATTCACAGGTTCGGCAAACTTGAAGTACATGTGTTCGCATCGGCTGGGAAGTGCTATTGAACCGAGGCTCACCGAAAGACGGGTAGCATTATAGAGTTCCTCTCCGGCATAAGACAAGTCCATGCTTGCAGGAGACATCGAGCTATTGTTCGCCCTGAGATATATTCCGGTGATATTGCGAACTTCATGTCCCAAATCGATTGTGACACTGGCCGGAACATCCAATACCCAGAAACCTCCTTCGAACATACTTTCCCAACTGCCTTGAGTAAATTTATATTCTTCCGACAGGGCTTTATAACCGCTCCTTTCTGTCTGTCGCACACCAAACGCAGTATCATCGCTTTCAAGCGTGTACCCACCGGATACCGAATTCACTACTAGATAATATACATCTGTACGCATAGTCTTGACAGGCTCTGCCGCACCCGGTGACGTAACCGATTTTATCTTTATGGGGACAAGATAATTATCACCCGCAAACTGCGACGTCTCTCCCTTATAGGCGATATGTCCCGTAGCCGTTGTACTGCCGGCCGGTAACGCAACATCGGCCAATTCCCAGTCACTCACGGCAAGGGTTTTGAAAGCTGTCCCATATTTGCTATTGAAAGCTGCTACCAGACTATTGTCTACTTCCAGCCCGATATTTATATCATTGTCTGACGCAATATAAGCCATAAGCGGCAGATCGTATCCGGTGAAACTTTCGTTTCCTGCAACCATCACACTGTTTTTACCTTCTTCAAATCCCACACCGTTCTCCTGTGTCACATCCAACGTCAGATAAGAGACTCTTTTACTGTAATCTACTTGTGCATCATAGCCCGAAGCCGAAGTGATACGCACCGGCATGATGTATCCGTCCATACTGGTAAACCCGTCCAAAGGCCGGGTCAAGGCAACGGTAAGTGTATCTGCAGATTCCATACTTCCCTCGGGAATGGTCAGGGTCGATTTATTCAACCTGATCCAATTACTTGCAAACCGGTGATAGGATGTTTCATTTTTCTTATTGTATACATCTACCAACAATGTATCAATAGTAACTTTCACCGTCAAATTGCCACCTGCCGGAGAAGTACAATTGACTACCAGTTTGGCAACCAATGTATCCATATTGGCAACCTTACCTTCTACTGTACGTTGGGCATTGAAAGCAAGTGAAGCATACTTATCGCTGATAAATACTTTGTTAGAAGCTTCAGCAGCTGTCTGTTTCTCATAATTGTTGATGTCATCCGTGCATCCTGCAAAAAAGCTGCATGAACTGCAAGTCACCAGTAACAGACATATTATTTTTCTAAGTTTCATATTTTTCATCTTTCTAAATCGTTTAAGGTTTATAATCCATACCTACTATCTTTCCAAAACCTTTCCACGACATCTCTATCGTTTCATCATCATTCACCTTGTGCGTCGCTATGGCAAGTGCACCGGAAGAAGCATTCGGCATGGAATAGAAGTCTATTCTGCCTCCTTCATCCTTTCCTAAGGAACTGTTGTAGGTAGCGATTCCCAAATATTTACTGCTTGTACTGGGAATCATAAACTTTAAAGCGGTTATTTCATTGTAACCTTCGGGAAGAACCGCATCCGTTATTTCTCTAACCACTGCATTGCTACCCGATACGTCGGCATAAAACACCCGGTTATCTTCAGTTGCATAATAGATAAACGCATTGTTGGGTTCGGGAGCGGCAGCAATAAATTTGGCATGGTCAATGCCGGTAGACGCATCAAATATACACGTTCTCAATTTATTATCTTTCGTCACCAAAGCAGTAGTGTTAGACGGTAAACTATACTCAATATATTTAAATGTACCGTTGCTTTGTTTCAGAAAAGCAAAAGAGGTCATTTTACTTATAGTGGTATAGCGTTCGCTCATATACAGCAATCCTTCATTTTTATCATTAAAGTTGAAAATATGGTCGGAAGACTCATCCAGAAAATCTTCGGTAAAGAAGAACGATGTACTGAAATCACTGGAAGAACGGTATGTAGTCTGGCAACTGAATTTATTTTGTTCCTGATTGAAAAACATAGTAATTCTGCTGCCACACGATATAAACGGAGCGGGTTCATAACGTTTACTATCGTATACGGTATTCCCCGTACGATAAGCATTCATCGGATAGGAAAAGAAGTAGTAGACAGGATAAGTGTTGTGCAAATACCAATTCCCCTGTCCGTTATCATCTTTCATATACATATATATATGCGGTTTTATATTACCATTCAAAGCAAAATAACCCACTTTCATCTTTTCCGCTACAATAGGCCGCCCAACTGATACATAGTCTTGATGAAGAGGCGAACCATTTTCCACGGAACTGGATATATCATACGAAGGATCCCAACTGAAATCTGCTACTTTCAAACGTGTCGTATAATGGTCGGTCAGCAAGTAAACCGAACGATTAGAACCATCCGGCTGATATGGATGAGGAGCAGTAGGGTCAGCAAAGATATTGAGTTCATAAGGTTTCACCCCTTCACGTTGCAGGGAAGGTGCGGTAGAAGCCAGTATATTATACTTCGGTATATATTGATTCTGGGAATTCTGAACGATCATTCCCATATCAAATCCATCTTCTTTCTCATACAATAAGACATATCCCTTGTTGAAAGTTCCCGCTACTCTTATACTGAAAATTTGTCGGTAAGCAATATCCGTCACTTTGTTTTTTGCTTCGAAGGCACAAGTATAAGTACTATTCGGAGATCCGATAGGATCAGCTATAACAAAATCAAAGTCTTTACCCTCCTGCAATACATTCCATGCAGAACCGCTTTTATAATACCACGTATAATCCAGATTGTCCGTATTACCCGAAGTTGTATTGAGTTCAGGAGTAATCAACAACCGTTCTCCTACTTCCACTGAATAACTCTCCTGAATGTTAGCAATTTCTGTCACCCGATTGATTGCCTCATAGTCATAATTGCCCTTGTCTTCATTACACGCAAACAGAGACAGTATCCCGGCACATACAATTATTATCCGTAAATCTATTATATATTTCATATCCGTCATCTTTTATTGAATACTCGGTAGAGGAGTCTTGACCTCTTCACCAAACTCATCCACCAAAGGTTCTCCATGTTCTTCTTTATATTTTACTAAGTAACGATTAATCAATGAAATCATTCCAAAAGAAACTTCCCTCGAAAAACGTTTGGTAAACGTTTCCTTACCCGTCGGGTCGTTATCTTCGGGATCAATCTCAAAATATTCTCTAGTCACTCCGCAAGCCTCATATATCACATTCATTTTTGCATTACTGTATGCGCCGAATGTACTTTCTAAGGTCATCGACGAATAAGAAGCCGCCCATAAACTGGGTTTTTCAGCCAGTGCCGTAAAATAAATACTATAAATCAATCCGTTTCGATTGTTTCCTTTATCATATCTGGACGTTGAATAATCCGTATGAAAGTTTTCATTCGAAGCCAACCGGATACGGGCAAACAACATTTCATTATCAACGGCTTCCGTACGTTTCAGCCTTACTTCCACATTACCAAAGATTGAGTTGGCAGGTAGATACGCAGACAAAATCTCTATATCTTCTCCTTCTGTGGCTGTCGATTCTTCAGGTATCATCACTACTTTTACCGCCCGGTCTGTTTCCGAAACTCGTCCCATTAGTTTGATAGGAATCTTAATGATACTGTCGTTTTTCAACGGCCTGTCATATCCCATATTAACAGTGATCTGATCTTCATTTTCTCCAAAGTCGGAAGAGGATGCATCAGCATATTTAAAATAAATTCGAGGAACATCTTCATAAGTCATTAAATCCTCGTCAGCGCAAGATACCATTCCTATCCCAAGAAATAGAAATGTATAAACACACCATTTAAAACTGTTTCTTTTCATATTGAATTTATTTTTAAAGACTAAATTATATATCTGTTTCAATATTCGGAATAGGTATATTATACATTGCACTGGCATTTACTGCCACCGAAGTTCCTCCGTATCCGGGAAACATCTGATCGCTCTTCATCCGCTTATGATAAAAATAAACTTGCCCTTCCCCATAAAACTCCTTATAATATTCACTCTCTATGTGGGAATAGAATTGTTCATCCATATCATTCTCCGTCAAGTAATAAAAGCTAGTCTCCGGAATGCCTCTATGAGAAGAAACAGTGTTCAATAGTTCGGCAGCTGTCTTTTTATCACCATCTTTCAAGGCTGCTTCCGCCTGAATATAATACATTTCAGTAACACGAATCAACGGTTGGAAATCGACCAACGCGGGAAGATTACTATTGGCTGAAATATTAAACTTGTTAGAGATGTAGGTACCATTTTGCGAATAGGAGACAGAACTTCCTCCCTGGTCGTTACTTTCCGTCCACTGCCGGGCACGGACATCTATTATTGCTTTCAGGTTATCACCAAAACCGGAATAGATGTTTTGAACCAAATTATCACGGTCTACTGCATATAAATCGTTTATATCCGTTTTATTATAAAAGGAGTTATAATTGGAAAGCATATCCGGATTGTTGATTCCAAAAACTACTTCATTGAAGAAAGAGTAATCCATATTGGCAAGTACGGTTGTAACATTTGTCCATGAGAACACTTTTCCTTTTTCCCCTATCTGATCAGTCACTACCTTGGCTGCTATAGCCGCATTCTTATAGTCTCCTATATATTGCAATACACGGGCTTCGAGCGCTTTCACCGCATAATAATTCATACGTCTGTTACGATTCTTATAAAAATCACTTATCAGCTCCTTACTAATAGCAGAGTCATCAGACAGAATAGGGTCAGCAGCCAACAACCGTTCCGCCTCACGAATATCCTCCAATAAATAATCCAAATATTCATCGGCAGTGGAGTACACATCTTCTTCATAACCGACATGATTCAGTATCATATCCGTAGTTCTACTATACGGCAAAATCTTATTGATATTCGAACGATCTTCCCATCTGGGGCCGAACAAACGGAAAAGGTCAAAATGAAGATAAGCCCGTAATCCGTATGCCTCACCCATCAATACATCTTTATTGTTACTACCGATAACAGCAGTCGATCCCTCCATGCTTTTCAAAAAATAGTTGATATTGAGAAGCGTATTATATCCGCTTTTCCATATATCGGCAAATATGCTTTCAGCTGCTCCATACTCTTCGGACCGTCCGTTACAGAGGAAAAACAATGTGGCAGACAATTTATTTCCCGACGGTTGTGACGGAGGATAGGTATAAAAGTGCCCCATTGCGTCCAGAGCAGTCTGAGATAAATTCGCCCCGTAAAGGGAGGTAGATATTAATTGCCTGTAAAGCCCGTTTAAAGCTCCATGAATACCTGCTTCCGTTTTATACTGGTCTTCTTCCAATACCTTGTCCTTCGGTGCCACATCCAGAAAGTCGCTACAGGAAGTAAAGAAGCCTATGGCTACTATATATAATAAATGTGATATATTTCTTTTCATACTTAATTCTATATTTATTCGTGTATTGTTATCGTTAGAAACGAGCACTTAATCCGAAAGATATGGCTCTCTGGAACGGATAGTCCGTTCCTCTTTCCCGTTTCATTTCGCTCAAGTCGAAGAAATCATTGAATGAAACATTAAACCGCAGGTCTTTCAGGAACAAACGCTTAATCCATTCGTCTCTGGAAAAATCCCAACTGATACGTGCACTTTCGCCACGCAGATAATTGTCGCGTTGAACAAAGCGAGATGAAATCGGAGTCTGGGTAGTTAATGAAATACCCTTGAACTGTGATACATCACCGGCATTCTGCCATCTGCTATACAAAGCACGCTTATCCTGATTATAAGCAATGTTCGATGCAGAAATATTTTCTACCTTGTTAAACAAAGCCGAGTTGAATGCAAACGAACCTAAGTTATAACGTAAGTTGACACTTGCCTGCAAATTCTTGTAAGTAAACGATATACCGAATACACCCCGTATTTTCGGATTGGTATCGGCTATCTTCACACGGTCGTCAGCATTATAATCGAATGTAGGAGTTCCGTTCTTGGTGAGAAATACTTCCTTACCCGTTGCCGGATCGATGCCTAACGAACGAACTGCAAAAAGGGCAGTAGGACTTTCACCATCCTGATACTGTATCATTGAGTTTACATTCAACTTACTATCTACCGAAGAGTCTTTCTTATAGGCATCGTTCAAGTTAGCTAGAGCTTCTCCAAATCCTCCATATACAGATTTATAAGTATTTCCGTTCAAACGGAAGTTCAGCATAATGCGCTTTTCCAGATTTCGTATAGCATACCAACTCACATTAAACTCAAAACCATTAGTATTCAAATGACCGAGGTTAATGGGTAAAGTAGACAAACCGCTGGAAGGCTTTTGCTGAATAGATACTACCAATGGATTGGTATTTGTATGATAGTAGTCCATGGTCAACAACAAACGATTATCCCAGAACATAAGATCAATACCCACAGAGGTCTTCTTTACAACTTGCCACTCCAAATTAGGATTGGCATAACCGGACAAATAAGAAGCAGTACCGAAAATATCGCTACCTGCATAATAACTATATACATTACTTGTCAGGTTACTGACATTCTGATTACCGTTACTACCAAATGAACCACGTAATTTTAATTCCTGCATCCAGTCCCAGTCCTTAGCAAATGATTCCTTGCTGACATTCCAACCGGCCCCTACCGACCAGAATGTCTGGAATTTCTTATCGCGCCCGAAAGAAGTGGAACCGTCACTCGAAAGACTGGCATCAAACAAATAACGATACTTATAGTTATAATTGAAAGTCCCCAGAAAACTTACTCCACGACTAATGCTTTCGCTATATCCGGGTGTCGAATTTTCTTTAAAGGAATAAGCAAAAGAAGGAATGGCACCTACTCCTTTCGGAAAACCGGTAGCTACAAATGACTCGGTATTTGAAGAAGTAGACCTGATTTCAGCGCGGCCATTGAAAGTCAGATTATGATCATTCAAAGAAAGTGCATAAGCGATACCGGTATTCATGGTATAACGCCAACTTCTGGATTTCGATGAGGAATATTCACCTTGTTTGGTATAATCCGACGAAGCATACTTCGTATGAGCCGGATCGGTGAAGTTCATATTGTCAGTGTTGGTTGTATTCAAACTCATTGAGGCCGTCCAACGCAGATTATCAATAATATACCAATTAAGGTTTGTGTTATTAGTAACGGACAGTATTTTAGATCTGTTTTCGGAAGGCAACATAGCATTGTAATATGGATTAGTAGCTGTTATATCGGCATAATTCGCACGTTTATACACATCCAGATCACGAGGGATAGTACCGTCTTCATTAGTAACCGGATAATAAGGATTAGCATTTACAAACTCTGAAAAGGAGCCCCATGCACCATTATTTCCATTTGTTATGTTTACATTCAAGTTATTCGAAATATTAAACTTGTTTTTACGGTAAGTCATACGCATATTTCCTCCGAATGTCTGGCGAACAGAACCTTTCATAACTCCTTGGATATCTTTGAACATAGCACCTATCTGATACAGGAATCCTTTGTCACCTCCTGACACATTCAATGAATGAGATTGTGTGACGGCAGTTTGGATAGGTACTTTCAACCAGTAAGTATCTACTCCTCTTCTCACATTCTCCAAAGCCCGCTGATATTGTGCAATGCTTTCTCTGTTGCCTGACCAGTCATTCAAATCACCATAACGACCGGCCAAGACTTCAAATTCCAGTTTTTCGGCAGCATTCATCATGTTGTAAACACTCAAGTCGGCCCATGCCACTTGCGCATCTCCACTATAATTGATCATCACTTCACCGGCTTTGGGTTTAATAGTTTCTACAACCACCACGCCGTTTGCTCCCTTTGAACCGTAAATGGCAGTGGAAGCAGCATCTTTAAGTAAAGTGATAGATTCAATTCTATTGATATCCAAATCATTAATCTCTTGCAGGCTAGATTCAAAACCATCCAAAATAAACAGAGGTTCATTGGGATTGGTCGTCGTATCATCATAAATTCCGGAAATAGTCATCGTAGTACCACCACGCATGGTAATTCTGGACATGGTATTAGGGTCGGACCCCATCGACATATCATCAGCAACTACGAAAGAAGGATCCAACGTTTTTAAACTTTGAAGCACATTAATATTACCCACAGCCTTCAGTTCCTCCTGATTGACTGTCCTATACGAACCGGTAAACCCCATTTTATTACGTTGGATAATACCTGCCTCTACTACCACTTCATCCAATGCTTTGGTATCGGTTTTCAGTACCACCGACATCTGGGGTTTCGGAGATAACGATTGGGATTGCATGCCTACATAAGATATCTTTATCCGATTGCTTTGAGGCACATTGATAAGTCTGAAATTCCCGTTCGCATCTGTAATGGTGCGAATAGAAGTTCCTTCTACCTGTATGGTTGCACCAATTACAGGTAGTCCGTCTTCTTCAGCAATAATTTTACCTTTTACTTCCGAAATAACATTCTGAGGATTTTTATGTGTAATATTGATGAATTGCCCTTCAATGACATACTTCAAAGGATGCTTCCCAATAATTACCTTTAAAACTTCTTCAATCGAAGCTTTCTCCACCTTTCCGGTAGAATGATAAGAACGAACTTCATCGTAGATAAAAAGTACTTTATATCCCGATAATTTCTGCAAACGTTTAAAAATAGAAGGTAAACCTTCATTTTTAAATTCCATTGTTATTTGCTTTCCATTACCAACTTGTGCCTTAACATAAGGTGAATGGACATAACAGAACAACAAAAGTAAAACAATCAATTTCCATGCTTGTCTTTCCATAAATCCGATTGGTTAAATAAATCTATTTTTTATATTTTATACGAGTTTTATAAAAGAATGGTTACCCATAAACAGATTTCTTTTCCAAAAATATTAAAAAATTCAAACGTTGGTGTCTGAATATCACGATATCCATATTGACGCAATACATCGTGTAATCTCTCCTGCAACAGTAATTTCTGTTTGCACTCTCCGTTATAAATATCCCGGACTCCGTCCGGCGTATGTAACATCTGGTCTGTCATAATCGAACCTCTCGCTTTACTATTTTAAAGTGATACCGTGATAATTTGGTAGCACATGAAACAACGCTATTATAAGGAATATTCCAAAGATTGTCAATCCCTGTCCTCTAAATCCTTCTGGAGAACCTGAAGATAGGGAATCAGTATCCCTGATACCTTTGGCAGAAAATAGGCCGGATTCAGCTCCTCATACCGAAAGCTTTTCCGTCCACCATCCAGAGCCCGGTTCCAGAACTTCTCCAGATCGGAAAAACGCAGATAATAAAATTCCTCCAGTCAGTTACTATTCATCCGATCCGCCTCCGTTACTGGTTG
>OGGD01001313.1_pt1 | contig 12722 bp, 6 predicted proteins | sample 1571091 | NCBI WGS metagenome assembly OGGD01 (sample SAMEA2582073, study PRJEB24529) | metagenome | biome: Human gut stool | place: China | collected 2011
AAGGCTGTGTGGTCGGTCAGGATCACGTTGGGCATGGCGCGCAGAGCAGCCAGCTCCGGATTGGGGATCACATCGCCCATGCGGTCGTAGTAGTACAGGCCGTTCTCGTTTTCCAGCACGTCCAGACCGGCAGCACCCACCTGCCCGCTTTCCAGCGCAGCCAGCAGGGCATCGCTGTCGATCAGCTTGCCGCGGGCGGTGTTCACGATGGTCACGCCGGGCTTCATCTTGGCAAAGGCCTCGGCGTTGAGCAGGTGGTGGTTCTCCTCGGTAGCGTTGGTGTGCAGGGTGATAACATCGCTCTCGGCAAGCAGGGTCTCCAGCGGCACATACTTTGCGATCTTCTTCACCTCGTCGTTCTGGTACAGGTCGTAAGCCAGCAGCTCGCAGCCAAAACCGGACAGGTGCTTCAGCACGGTCTGCCCGATGCGCCCCGTGCCGATAACGCCCACGGTGCAGTTGGAGATATCACGGCCGATCTTGCCCTTCAGGGAGTAGTCCTGCAGCTCGCCCCGCTTGAGGATGTGCCCCGCCTTGCGCAGGCTCATCAGCATCAGCATAATGGCAAAGTTCGCCACGCCATTGGGGGGATAATCCACGTTGGACACCTTCATGCCCAGCTCCCGGGCCTTTTCCAGATCCACATGGTCGTAGCCGATGGAGCGGCAGCAGACCGCCTTTACCCCAAGGTCGTGAAAGCGCTGCAGCATGGGTGCGCTCATATCACAGGGGGTCAGCGATACCGCATCGTAGCCTGCGGCCAGCTGGGCGTTCTCCATGGTAGGATACGCCTCGGTATAGCCGTACTCGATGCCCCGCTGCTTTGCCAGATCCTCCAAGATGCCCTGTTCATCGTAGGGGCGCAGAGTATAGAAAAACACTTTGACTGCCATAAAATTCTCCTCCTGGTCCTTTTTCACCGGAATGCGTGCCTGTGCGGCGCGCCCTGCACCGCGCGCCTGCACCTTTATAAGTATGCCTTTATTGTAGCACGTTTACAGCCCGCGGACAGCTTTTTTAAGGTGAATTTTGTTCATTTTGTTGTTGAAGCAGTGCTTTCTGTCCCAAGTGCGCAAAAAAGGTTGTCAAAACAGGAAAAACAGGGTATGATAGGAGATGGATCGCAGGCTGTGATCCTTTAATACTGCTAAAGGAGTGTGCTTTGTTATGCGCGCCTATGAACGACTGCTTGATTACGTCAGGGTCTACACCACCTCGGACCCGGAGTCCGGCACCCATCCTTCCGCTGCGCGGGAGTTTGATCTGGCTCACAAGCTGGTGGAGGAGCTGAAGGCTCTGGGCGTGGAGGACGCCCGGGTGGACGAACACTGCTACGTCTACGGCTCTCTGCCCGCCACCCCCGGCTGCGAGGAAAAGCCCGCACTGGGTCTGATTGCCCACATGGACACCGCCCCGGATGCCAGCGGCGAGAACGTGAACCCCATCCTGCACGAGAACTACGACGGCGGCGATGTGGTGCTGCCCGCCACCGGCAAGGTGATGAAGGTCTCTGCCTTCCCCTTCCTTGCCTCCATGAAGGGCGAGACCCTCATCACCACCGACGGCACCACCCTGCTGGGTGCAGACGACAAAGCCGGTGTGGCTGAGATCATGACCGCAGTGGAGACCGTCATCTGCGAGGGTCGCCCCCACGGCAAGCTGTGCATCGGCTTTACCCCGGACGAGGAAATCGGCGAGGGTGCCGACCTGTTCGATATCCCCGGCTTTGGTGCAGACTTTGCCTACACGGTGGACGGCGGCGATGCCGGTGACATCGAGTACGAGAACTTCAATGCCGCTGCTGCTACCGTGACCATCCACGGCTTCTCGGTGCACCCCGGCTCTGCCAAGGACACTATGATCAATGCCTCCAACGTTGCCATGGAGTTCCACGGCGCTCTGCCCGTGATGGCGCGTCCCGAGACCACTGAGGGACGTCAGGGCTTCTACCACCTGTGCCAGATGTACGGCGATGTCACCACCGCAAAGCTGGGTTACATCCTGCGCGACCACGATGCCGCCAAGTTACAGTTCAAAAAGGACAATATGCAGGACATTGCCGATTACCTGAACGGCAAGTACGGTGCAGGCACCGTAGAAGTGGAGATCAAGGACAGCTACCGCAATATGCTGGAAAAGATCAAGCCCCACTTCCACCTCATCGAGACTGCCCGCAAGGCTGTACGCATGGCCGGTCTGGAGCCGGTGGAGGTGCCCGTGCGCGGCGGCACCGATGGCGCTACCCTGAGCTGGAATGGTCTGCCCTGCCCCAATCTGGGCACCGGCGGCTTCAACTTCCACGGCGTATGCGAGTGCACCACCGTGGAGCGGATGGACCGCTGCACCGAGATCGTACTGAATATCATCTCCCTGTACGCAGAGTAATTTTTAGATACCGCAAAGCCTTTTGTAAAAGAGCAATGCCGGGCAACCTTCTGGCTGCCCGGCATTGCTCTTTTTAAAACCATTTTTCGGCAAACGAGCCGGTCAAACGGCAGCAAAAAACACCATCTGCAACAAACTGCAACTCCGCTCTCGAAAATTTGTGCGATACATCAAATTCTTCTTTCTTTTTTTAGCCAAACCACCACTTACCCCCCCCCGTATAAATATTGTATAATATGGATAGACGATTCTCGCAAAAAATGCAGCGTGTTGCCGCAAAGTCTGTACGGGCGGCTGCACAATGCGCCAAAAGAAAGGAATGTTCCTTATGCCTAGACGATTTTCCCTAAAGACCCGGCTTTTGAGCCTGTTGCTCTCAGCTGCCATGGTGCTGATGTTCCTTCCCGCATCCGCTTTTGCGGCTGATGACGAGCAGGTGCGTGTCGGCGACACATGGCTGGGCAGTGCCACGCGCTCTGTGGCTTGCGGCGAGGGTACTGCCGCGTATGACCCCGACACCAAGACCCTGACCCTGACGAATGTCACGATCAACTGCGACGACACTACCGCCATCTTTAATAAGACCGATGGTCTTACCATTAAGCTGGTAGGTGAAAACAGCATCAACTCCGGCAAGCAGTCCGGTATTCTGAGTATGCAGGGATGCGGCCTTCTGACCCTGACCGGCGAAGGCAGCCTGAACATCACCGCTGCTGGTCATGCTATTTACGCCAACACAGGCAGTCTGCTCATCAAGGACACCACCGTTAAGGTGTCCAGCGATATTCTTGCGGTCTGCGCCGATTTAGGCATCGAGATCAGCAACAGTACTATTGAATCCGCTAGCACCGACGGCAACGCCATCTATGCGCCCGGCGATTTGACGATTGAGAATTCGAACGTCACCACCTCCAACGACAACAAGAACGATGATGGATATCCCGCCATCTGGTCCGACGGCGATATCACTATCAACGGCGGTCAGCTGAAGTCCACCTGTGCCGGTGGCAAAGCCCTTGGTGCCGACGGTAGTCTGCTCGTCAAGGACACCACCGTTAAGGTGTCCAGCGATGTTCTTGCGGTCTACGCCAATTTAGGCATCGAGATCAGCGGCAGTACCTTTGAATCCAGTTCCACCGATAGCAATGCTATCTGGACGCCCGGCGATCTGAAGATCAAGAATTCGAACGTTACCACCTCCAACGACAACAAGAACGATAATGGATATCCTGCTATCTGGTGTGACGGCGATATCACTATCAACGGCGGTCAGCTGAAGTCCACCTGTGCCGGTAGCGATGCCCTTGGTGCCGCTGGCACCCTTAGCATCACCGACTGCACCGTGGAAAACAAGGGTGCTTCTGCACTGTATTCGCAGGGCAAAATGACCCTGACCGGCGGCAGCATTACCGCCGATGCCGAGTATAATGCCATTATAAGCAACAGCGCTATGACCATTACCAACGCCACGGTCAAGGCTACCGCGCAGCGCTACAATGCCCTGCGTGCATCCGATGTTATGAAGATCGACGGCGGCAAGGTAGAAGCGACCACCGTACTCTATGACGATGAGACATACGCGATCCACATGCAGCCTATGGACGATGGCAGCAATAACGGTCGTATGGAGATCGGCGGCGGTGTCGAACTCTATGTGAAGGGTTTTAGCGGCATCTTTGTCGGCGATGAAGCCACGATTGCGGACGCTCACATCGTCATTGATAGCGAGGACTGGTCTATTGATATGCCGGTCAAGTTTGCAGACGGCTATGACATTGCCCGCGCGCTTGGCGGCGACTCCAAGGAAAGTGCGGAACCTTTTGATTGGTACAGCATGAGCCTTAAACCGTTCACACCCGGTACGCCCGGTGGCACATACCGCTATCTGGAACTGTTCTCCGGCGCCCGCCACACCCTGCGCGTGACCAATGGCACGATCTCGGAGCTGAACGGCAAGCCGTACACCGGCAGCGAAGCCGAAATCCCCGCTGGCAGCCCCGTGACCCTGACCCTGACCGTAAATGAGGACGCCTTTACCGCAGGCGAGGTGTTTAGCAGCTGGACCCTGTCCCCCATGCCCAGAGATCTGCAGATTGATGGCAATGTTATCACCTTTACTATGCCCGCAGCAAATGTTGAGATCAGTGCAACAGGCGATATCCCTCCGGAGCCTGGCCCTGATGCGGACGGCAGCCCGCTGTTCGGTCTTGCTTTGGGCGCTGTCAGCGGCACGCTCGTTGGTCTGACCTTCTATGCCGCCCATCAGCTCGGCATCACCCAGGCCCTCCGGGAGACCCTGCCCGCAGGTGCAGCCATCCCCGCTAACCGCGGTGAACTGGCTCTGCTGCTGTGGAATGCAGCCGATAAGCCGGAGCCCGAAAATCAGCCCGCCTTTACCGACGTGTCCGACCCTGAAACTGCCAAGGCAGCACAGTGGGCTATCGAAGCCGGTCTGATGGAAACCGAAAGCAGCGGTAAATTTGCTCCCGAAAAACGCGTTACCCGCCTGAAGGTTTTCAAAACTTGGAAGGCCGCAAACCACTAAAGTGTTTTACCTTTAGCCCCCACTAAAGCCTGACCCCCTGCCCCCGGAGAGCGCCTCCGGGGGCTTTTTGCGTGCAGCAGCGTTTAACCCCTTGTGAAGAGCGCGGTCTGACTCAGCGGATGGCGGGGCTTTGCCCCGACAAGCTCCGCAGACGCACCGTCAGCCCGAAGTAAAAAAATAATCTTCCTTAAAATATGGCCAAAGCGCACGCGGAGGCCATTCAAAATCGTCCCACGCTAAAAAACAGGCGGCTGCACAAAGCACAGTGCAGCCGCCGCTTTTTCATTTAACCTACATTGATATGCCCCACCGGCATGATCTTGCGCTTGTTGTCATCCGGTTTGGCGGTCAGGCTCATGGCAAAAGCCACCGGGCCCACACGACCCATGAACATGACCAGCATATACAGGATCTTTGCCCCGTTGTTCAGTTGGCTGGTCACGCCCACGGAAAGACCCACCGTGCCAAAGGCCGAGCAGGACTCGAAGATGGCGTCCACCACCGACACCGCGTCCGAGGTGTTATAGTACACCACGATGGCCGAGCCGATCGCTGCCGCCGCGCCCAGCACGATAATGGTCAGTGCGCGGTAGACCGTCTTGGACTCGATATGGTGGTCAGCGATCACACAATCATCGCGCCCCTGCGCCACACTGCGGATAGTCAGGATGATAACTGCGAAGGTGGTCACCTTCACACCGCCACCGGTAGAGCCGGGCGCTGCGCCGATAAATTGCAGCACGCTCATAAGCAGCTTGCTCAGGGTGCCGCAGGAGGCCAGATCCACCGTGTTCATGCCGGCGGTACGGGTGGATACCGACTGGAACAGCGAAGCCATCACCTTGCCGGGCACCGACAGTCCGCCCATCGTGGCGGGATTGTTCCATTCCATCAGTCCCAGCCCAAGCGCGCCGCCCAGCCACAAGATCACCGAGAAGGACAGCACCACCTTGGCGTGCAGGGACAGGCGGCGCTTCTGGTACCACTGGCACAGCTCCACCCAGACCATAAAGCCCAGACCGCCGGAGATGATCATGAATATGATCACTGCCTGCACATAGTAGTTGTTGACATAGGGCACCAGCGAGGAGTATGCCCCGAACCGTCCGAACAGGTCAAAGCCCGCATTGCAGAAGGCCGAAATGGCGGTGAACACGCTGATCCAGACACCCTCCAGCCCGAACTGCGGCACAAAGGCGAACAGCAGCAGCAGAATGCCGATGCCCTCAAACATTGCTGCCAGCCCTACCACGATCTTCAGCACGCTTTTGGCCTGATCGTAGCCGTCTGCCGAGACGCTCTCGCCCAGCAGCCTCAGATCCCGGAAGCCCATGCGCCGACGCATGGCCAGCGCAAAAAAGCTGGTAAGGGTAACAAGGCCAAGGCCGCCCACCTGAATGAGCAGCAGCACCACCGCCTGCCCGAACCATGTGAACTGCGTCCATGTATCCCGCACCACCAGACCGGTGACGCAGGTGGCGCTGGTGGCTGTAAACATGGCATCGAGCACATCCAGCCGCCCGTGCCTGCTGGCAATGGGCAGGGTGAGCAGGAGCGTGCCCAGCGCGATCACGATGATAAAGCTGACGCAGATGATCTGGGTCGGGGTGCTCAGTCCCAGCTTTCTCCGCCGGACCGACCTCTGGTGCCGCAGCTTTTTGCGGATATTTTTTATCTTTTCCATAGCATCCTCCCTGCGCAGCACACGGCCGCTTTACATTCTCTTATAGCATACACCATTTTGCCCGCAGGTTCAACTTGATTTTACAGCCCGGTTGCGGTATTATAATAAGGTACTGCGTTTTTGGGGTGTTCTGCCCCAAGGATGCAGAACTGTGTCTCCGTAGCTCAGCTGGATAGAGCGTCCGCCTCCTAAGCGGAAGGCCGTGTGTTCGAATCACATCGGGGACGCCAGCGCAAAAACCAAGCCCGAAAGGTTTACGAACCCTCCGGGCTTGGTTTTTGCTTTTCTATGGAAAATAGCCACCACAACGCTCACACCAGCCTTGCCCCGGCGTGGGGCAGGCTTTCTGCGCCAAGGCTTTGCAGCTTTTGGGGCAGGGCGGCAAGGTCGCCGCCGGTATAGTACCACCCGGCAGCCAGCGCTGCCAGCGCCAGCAGCAAAAGTACCGCCAGCGCCCTGCCCAGCCTGCGGCGCTTCGGGCGCGGCGGCGCGGGCGGTGCCGCCGCGAGGGTGGCAGGGGTCAGAGCTGCATCCGGCACGGCTCTGCCATAGGGCTGCCAGCTTGTGCCCCCTGCCTGCGGCAGACCGCAGGCGGCGCGGCGCAGCATATCCAGCAGCCACAACCCGGGGTTCTCGTCCGGCGATACGCACCGCAGCCAGCAGCCCTTTTTGCTGCCCACCAGCAGCAGGCGACTTTGGGGCAGCTCCGCACAGCCCACCGCCAGCGCGGCACCGGTCAGCTTCTGCATGACCTGCACCCGCGCCAGTGTGCGGGCAGGCTCTGCCTGCGGGGCTTTGCGCAGCTTCCGGCTGAGCCGGGCGGTAAGCGCGGCGTTGGCGTAGCTCATAGCGCCAAAATCGAACACCTTTTCTGCGCCGGGAAGGTTTTCCAACCGGCTTTCCAGCAGCATCCCGGCGGCGGCATCGCTGCACACCAGCAGCTTGCGGTGCTGTTTCAGTGCCTGCACTGCGGCAGCGGCAAGGGTCTGCTCTCCTTCCCCGTACAGCGCCGGGGCAAGGCTTGTCCGCAGCAGCTGTACCGCCCGGTGCAGCTCTTGTGCGGTGTTGCTTTGCAGCGCCACCAGCGTTTCCGCACCCCGGGTGCGGCAGTGCACCGTGCCCTGCCAAGTGTCCGGCAGGGCTGCCACCGCCTTTTGCACGGTCTGCTCCGGTACGCCGAACAGCCGCAGCACGCAGCCTGCCGGGCGCTCTTCCTTATTTGTCATGACGCATCCCCCCTGCGGCCGCAGGGGCCGCTCTTACTCTGCCCGCAGGGTCTCGTCCAAGGCGGTCAGGGCGGCGGGGTCATGCTGCGCGCTTTCGGTCAGCACCTGCGTACCGGCCGGGGTCTTGCCCTGTGCCAGCCGCAGCGCCATTTCCAGCGCGGTCTGTGCGGCGCGGGCGCGGATGAGCGCACGGTCCGGGCGGGAGACGAACAGCTTTTTCACATAGACCTTGTCTCCCCGGGCAGCGCCCAGATACACCGTGCCCACAGGCCGGACAGCGTCACCGCCGCCGGGGCCCGCCAGACCGGTAACACTGACCGCGATATCCGCACCGGCGGCTTTTGCCGCGCCCAGCGCCATCTGCGCCGCCACGGGAGCCGACACCACATTATATTGCGCAATGACCGCCGGGTCCACCCCGACAAGCTTCGCCTTGGCCTGCTCCCAGTAGGTCACAAAGCCGTAGCCGAACACCTCGCTTGCGCCGGACACGTTTGTCAAGCGCTGGGCGATCATGCCGCCGGTGCAGCTTTCGGCGGTGGCAATGGTCAGGCCGTTGGCCCGCAGCGTGTGCACCACCGTTTCTTCCAGTCCGGCGACATCCTCATCATACACCGCATCGCCCAGCAGATCATAGAACTTTTTGGCGTAGGCGCGGCACATCGTCTGCGCCTCGGCGTCGTTCTGCGCCCGGGCGGTGATGCGGATCTCGCACTCGCCGGTCTTGCAGTAGATGGCGGCGGTGGGGTTCTGGTTTTCCAGCAGCGCACGCACCCGGTACTCCAGATTGCTCTCGCCGCCCAGCACCCGCAGCGTCAGGCTGTGCAGCGCACAGCTCTGCCGCGCCAGCAGCAGCGGGCGCACGCTTTCCTCCCACATGGCCTTCATCTCGTGGGGCACGCCGGGCATCAGCACGGCACAATGGCCGTCCTGCTCGAACCATGCGCCCGGCGCGGTGCCGTGGTGGTTGACCACCTTATGCCCGTGCGTCGGCACCATGGCCTGCTTGCGATTGTTGGGGGTGGTCTCGCGCCCGGTGCGGGTAAAGAAGCCCACGATCTTCTGCCACTCGTCCGGGTCAAAGGTAAGGGTGTCGCCAAAGCAGGCAGCCACCGTCTCCTTGGTCAGGTCGTCTGCCGTGGGGCCCAGCCCGCCGGTGAACACCAGCAGGTCGCTCCGCTGCTTTGCCTCGTTGACAAAATCCGCCAGACGGCCATGGTTATCGCCGATGGTGCTCTGCCGCCGGACGGTGATGCCCAGCGCAGCCAGCTCCCGGCTGAGGTACTGGGCATTGGTGTTAAGAATGTTGCCGAGCAGCAGCTCGGTACCCACACTGATGATTTCTGCTGTCATGGACAAATCAACCCTCGAATTCTACCTGATCGGTGATGCGCACCCGGATGCGCTCGGTCTGCTCTGCGGCCTCGGCCTCCAGCGCGGCAAGGCCGGGCATGGCGGCTTCGGCGGCAAGGATCTCCTCCAGCTCGGGGCGGATCTTCGGGTGCGGCGGGGTGAAGATGGTACAGCAGTCCTCGTAGGGCAGGATGCTGGTCTCAAAGGTATTGATATGGCGGGAGGTCTCGATGATCTCGGTCTTGTCCATACCGATGAGCGGGCGCAGGATGGGCAGATCCTGTGCGGCATCGGTGCACTGTAAAGCCTTGACGGTCTGGCTTGCCACCTGTGCCAGACTTTCGCCGGTGACCAGTGCCTCGCAGCCCTGCTTTTTGGCGATCACGTTTGCAATGCGCATCATGCTGCGGCGCATCAGCACCGTGAACAGCACATCCGGGGCGTTATCCCGGATGTATTCCTGGGGTTTTGTGTAGGGCACCACAAACAGGTTGGCACTGCCGGTATATACGGTAATAAGCTGCGCCAGAGCCTTTACCTTCAGTTTTGCACGCTCGGAAGTATACGGAGGGGACGCAAAATGGATGTGATCCAGTGCCAGACCGCGCTTTGCCATACGATAGGCCGCCACCGGGCTGTCGATACCGCCGGAGAGCATATTCAGGGCACGGCCGCTGGTACCCACGGGCAGACCGCCCTCACCCGGTATTTTCGGGCCGTGAATATACGCACCGTAATCACGGATCTCCACGATGACCTTGAACTGCGGGTTACGCACATCCACCTTCAGGTAGTTGTGCTTGCCCAGCAGATAAGCGCCCAGCTCCCGCATCAGCTCCGGGCTGGTCATGGGGTAGGTCTTATCGGCGCGGCGGGCTTCCACCTTGAAGGTGCGGATGCCGTGCAGCGCACTGCCCAGATAATCCTCAGCGGTCTGGCAGATGGTATCGAAATCCTTTTCGCACACCACGGCGCGGCTGAGCGCGGCAAGGCCGAAGACCTTGCTGACCCGCTCAAAGGCGAGATCCATATCCACGTCCTCTTCCTCGGGCTCCATATAGAAGGTGGACTGGGTGCAGTACACCTTGAACTTGCCCACCGTCTTGAGACGGTAGCGCAGGATCTTCATCATGGCTGCTTCGAACTGGTTGCGGTTGAGGCCTTTCAGGGACATCTCGCCCTGATAGCCCATAATAATTTCCTTCATAAATGTTGCATCTCCTGATGGTAGGATTTGTGATTTTTACTTTCTGATCTTCTGCAAATGCTTCATGCCGTTCTCGAAGCGGTTGAGGAAGGCATCCACATCCTCCGGGGTGTTGTCGGCGCAGAAGGACACCCGGATGGCGGTATCGATGGCAAGCGGGTCGCGCCCCATGGCTGCCAGCGTGTGGCTGGGCTGACCGCGCCCGCAGGCGCTTGCCGAGGAAACGTAGATCTGCTCTTCGGCCAGAAAAGCCAGCATCGTCTCGCTCTTGATGCACATCTCGCTGAAGTTCAGCACCTCGGGCACGGCGTTCTCCGGGCTGTTGATGACTACCTCCGGGAAGGCTTTCAGCCCCTCTCGCAGCTGCCGGTTCAGCGCACGCATGGCAGTATCCCGGCTCTTCATGGTTTTTGCCAGACGGGTGGCCGCTGCGGCCAGACCCATGGCGTAGGGCAGATTTTCGGTGCCGGGGCGCATCTGCCGCTCCTGCTCGCCGCCCAGATAGGGCGGCCGGAAGGCCTGCACCAGCCGGTCGGAGAGGTAGAGCGCACCAATGCCCTTGGGGGCATGGATCTTGTGACCGCTCACCGAGAGCGTATCGATGTTGTCCAGCTTGATGGGCACACGCATCCACGCCTGTACTGCGTCCACATGGACGATGGTGCGGCTGTTGCGGCGCTTTACCTCGGCGGCAAGGCGCTCCACATCGTTGCGGGTGCCGATCTCGTTATTCACCATCATGCAGGCCACAAGGATGGTGTTCTTGTCCACCCGCTCCAGCATGGCGGCAATGTCCAGCGTGCCGTCTGCCCGGGGAGCTACCACGGTAACGTCGTAGCCCTGCTTTGCCAGCCGCTCCAGCGGCCGCTGCACGCTGGGGTGCTCGAAGCCGGACACCACGATGCCCTTGCCGAAAGTGCGGGTCTGCACCGCGCCCAACAGCGCCAGATTGTTGCTCTCGCTGCCGCAGGAGGTGAAGTACAGCTCCCGGCTTTTGCAGCCCAGCGTGCGCGCCACGGCGGCGCGGGCGGCGTTCAGGGCTTCTTCACTGCGCGCGCCCGGGCCGTACAGGCTGGAAGGGTTTGCCCAGTGCTCCCGCATGGCCTTGTCGATGACGTCCGCCACCTCCGGCGCTACGATGGTGGTGGCCGCGTTGTCCAGATAATGTAACTGAGGGTTTTGCAGCATAAACGGATTTCCTGCTTTCTGTCGTTGTTTTCATAATAATCCAGAATAAGTATAGCACAAACCCTTGGATAACGCAAAAATTTTCTGCATTTATGGGTGATTTTTGTAACTGTACCTCCTTGACAAACACCCCGGTGGTGTGCTATCTTTACAGCATAGACCGTATCCCTGCTGACGGAACCTTGTGGAGCACCACAGTGCAGGGATGCATGGGATGTCAATGCCGACCGTCTGGGCAGCCTTGCGCAATTGCTGCGCAAAGCTGTCCTTTTTTGCTATCAAGGAGGATGTCTGTATGAAGACCGATATCGAGATCGCGCAGGAAGCTAAAATGAAACCGATTACCCAGATCGCAGCTCAGCTGGGTCTGGAGGACGAAAGTGTGATCCCCTATGGCCGCTACAAGGCCAAGATCGACCACCGGCTGATCCACAACGCCAAAAAGCAGGGCAAGCTGATCCTTGTCACCGCCATCAGCCCCACCCCCGCCGGTGAGGGCAAGACCACCACCAGCGTAGGTCTGGCCGATGCCATGAACGCGCTGGGCAAAAAGACCATGCTCTGCCTGCGCGAGCCCAGCCTTGGCCCCGTGTTCGGCGTAAAGGGCGGCGCTGCCGGCGGCGGTTACGCACAGGTGGTGCCCATGGAGGATATCAACCTGCACTTTACCGGCGACCTGCACGCCATTGGCACCGCCAACAACCTGCTGGCTGCCATGATCGACAACAGCATCCAGCAGGGCAACCCGCTGAACATCGACCCCCGCCGCATTACCTGGAAGCGCTGCATGGACATGAACGACCGCCAGCTGCGGTTCATCGTGGACGGTCTGGGCGGCAAGGTGAACGGCACCCCCCGCGAGGACGGCTTTGACATCACCGTGGCCAGCGAGGTCATGGCCATCTTCTGCCTTGCCACCAGCATCTCCGACCTGAAAGAGCGGCTGTCCCGCATCGTGTGTGCCTATACCTACGACGGCAAGCCGGTGACCGCCGGTGAGATCGGCGCAGCCGGTGCCATGACCGCCCTGCTGAAGGATGCACTGGACCCGAACCTTGTGCAGACGCTGGAAAACAACCCCGCCATCATCCACGGCGGCCCCTTTGCCAACATTGCCCACGGCTGCAACAGCGT
>OGGD01001341.1_pt1 | contig 12443 bp, 16 predicted proteins | sample 1571091 | NCBI WGS metagenome assembly OGGD01 (sample SAMEA2582073, study PRJEB24529) | metagenome | biome: Human gut stool | place: China | collected 2011
CCTGCAATCCATATATATGGCAAAAATTTTTCGCCTGACATCCACCCTCGAATTGAAACATTTCCCATTTTCGTCATGATCGCGGTCTTTTGATTTTGTTCCCCGATATAATATGCCGGCATAGAAATCATAAAAGGATGTTGCCGAAATTTCTCTGTCACACTCCAAAACGGAAAGCACATTTTAAGTGTCAGAACTATCCAGACTATCTTTCTCCAGTAATGACCGAGCCTTTTCCCCATTATTTTTTGTACAACATATGCCATAAATGCGACTATGCCTATTGAAAGATTCCACTTTATGATAAATGCCATCTGTAACTATATCCTCTACACCACTTTTTCTATTTTTGTCTGTCAATAAATTCCTGCAATTGCTTAACCTCTTTTGAGCTAAGTTTTTCTCCATCATACAGTGCCGATGCGAATTTTGCTAATGACCCTTGAAACATTTTATCTAACATGTTTTTTCCAACCGTGCCTATATAATTTTCTTTTTCTACTAATGGTACATAAAGATTTGATTTCCCGTTCCTCACTTTTTGAATAAATCCTTTTTTTTCCAAACGAGTAAGCAATGTTAAAATGGTACTCGGTGCAACATTTTTCTCTACATTCAATTTTTCTTCAACTTGAAATCGACTGACAGGTTCCTCATATTCCCATATAATCATCATAATTTCCTGTTCTGATTCTGGTAATTTTTTCATTTCTACTCTCCGCTTTTCTCTACTTTGATCAGATTATAGCATATGTTCCAGAAGAATGCACTTCAAAAGCACCGGCCAAATGGTCGGTGCTTAAATAATGGTTTCATCAAAAATGGTTCATCTTATACCACACATAAATATGCAAAATATCCTGCATAGCATAAAAGCATAACGACACCACACGTTTTCCGTAATTCCCTGTTCTTGTACGTCCCAATCCATAAAACCAGACCTGCCAGAATTGCGATTCCTGTGTCTACAATAAATTTAGTTTCAAATGGCACAGGACAGATCAGTGCGGCTGTTCCAATTACAAATAAAATGTTAAAAATATTGCTTCCGACAATATTTCCGATTGCAATCCCTGCATTTCCTCTTTTTGCTGCTGTCACAGATGTTACCAGCTCTGGAAGAGATGTTCCGAGAGCAACAATCGTCAATCCGATAAAACGCTCACTCATTCCAAAGTATCGGGCAATCTCGGTTGCCCCGCTGACGGCAAAATCACTTCCTTTTACAACCAGGACGCCGCCTGCCACCATCAAAAGAAGACATTTCCAGACAGGATAATTTTTCGCTTCCTCCTCTTCCGGATTTTCCCCTTTTTTCGACATTACAAACAAATAGCCAAGATATACAAGAAACAGTGCCCATAAGACTATGCCCTCGGCAAACGTTACTTTTCCTCCTGTCATTCCGCATATCATTAAAACTACCGTAACAAACATCATAAACGGTATTTCATAAAACAAGGTAGACCTTTGTATTGCCACATTTGTTATTAATGCCGTAAGTCCGAGAATAATAAAAATATTCAAAATATTGCTTCCAACCACATTTCCTATCGTAATTCCTGCGTTCTGCTGCATCGCTGCGGTAATACTTACAGCAGCCTCCGGCATACTCGTTCCCATTGCAACAATGGTAAGTCCGATAATGATAGACGGAACATGCAGTCTCTTCGCTACACTGGAGCTTCCTTCTACGAAAAAGTCCGCACCTTTAATCAGCAGTACAAAACCGATTACAAGGAATACAAGAACAAGGGCAAACGGGGCATTGTTAATAAGTTTCTCCATGTTTTTCTCCTTTGCGTGATCCATTACAGTGTTGTCAGCCGAAAGCTGTGCGATGATAACTATCGACAGAGATAAAAAAGACTCATGTATATCAATTATCTGCCAGTGTGTATTATACACAGACCGTTAAGAGATATACATGAGTCTCATTATTTAAGATTTGCCAGATTATACTCTAAAATTATAATCAGAATGTTGACAAATCACACCTTCGTGCTAACTACTCCCTCATGGACTATTCATTTCTTGATAAATAATATCAAAAAGAATTGCAGGTGTCAACAGCTGAATGAAGAAATCTTAGAGGGATGTTTTGCATTATTGGTTTGCGCTGTCTGCATCAATTACCGATTGAATCTGCTGCATCAGAGAGTCATAGTTATCCTGGTTATCAATTCCCCCAAGGATCGGTTCCCCTACAATATTACCATTTCTATCGACAAGTATTGTTGTAGGAAATGCCATAATATCAGAGGCATATTTACCAGCATCGGAAGAAGAGTCAATGGAAATATTGCGGTACTTTGCACCCTGGCTTTCAAGAACGGCAGCAGCTTCTTTTATGGCGGCTTCATTGCCGTCGAAGGTTTCGGTATTGATGCCGATTACTTCGCCGCCCATTGCTTTGAGCGTATTGTTTAATTCGTCCAGCATAGACAACTCAGCAACACAGGGCTTACAGCCGGTAAACCAGAAATTGACAACGGTTACTGCATTGGCGGAAAACAGGCTTTCATCGACAGAATTACCATCAAAATCCTGACCGGAGAAATTCCGGAAGGGAGAGTCAGCTTCGGAATTGTTTCCCGGAGCATTATGATCGGCTGCTGTAGTTCCCTGTTCCAGTCCTGCGATCTGTTCTTCGATTTTCCGTATGGTTTCCATATCATCCGTAAGTGTTTTCCATTCATCCTCTGTAAAGGAGTCCTTGTTTGCTTCGGCGGTATCAGCCAGATAATCAGCATAATTTCCGCTGGGATCAGCATTACTTTTGCTCATCATGCCGAATAGCTTGTTCCATACAGCCTCATGATCTGCAAAAATCTGATTCTCCTGCTGATACAGATCATCCAGCGCTGTGTTGGAGCTGTCTGTGGATACTGTGCCGGTTTCCGTCAGAGACTCATTGGTTTTGTCCGTGCCGGCAGCATCTGTTGTGCCGCAGGCTGTAAGCAACAAAGCTATGCAGAGTGTTAAAAGTGTTAAAATAGTAAGGAATTTTTTGTTTGTTTTCATGATTGATTTCTCCTTTAAGTAATAGTAATAAGATTATTTTCCCATAAACCGGTAGTGGATCGCATCCTTGGGGCAAGCCTTGATGCAGGCTCCGCAACGTATGCATTCCGGATGGTCTGGATGCCTGCACACATCCACATCCATTTTACATACCCTTGAACATTGACCACAACCGATACATTTGCTGTCCTCCACCTTAATATTAAGAAGGCTGACCTTATTAAACAGCGAGTAGATCGCGCCAAGAGGACAGATCCATTTACAGAAGGGTCTGTAAAATAAAATACTTAACACGACAACTGTGATCAAAATAAAGCATTTCCAAGTAAAGAGTTTTCCAAGTGCGGACCGTATGGCTGCATTTCCCAGGGAAAGCGGGATCGCTCCCTCCAGAACGCCCTGTGGACAAATATATTTACAGAAGAAGGGGTCGCCCATTCCTATAGAGTTCGTTACGAGCAGCGGCAGAAGGATAACGAAAACGATAAGAATCATATATTTCAGATATCTTAGCGGCTTCAGTCTGGCTGTGGAAAATTTTTTCCCTGGGATTTTATGAAGTAAATCCTGAAACCATCCAAACGGACACAAAAAACCACATATAAATCTTCCAAGTGTCACACCCAGTAAAATAAAAAATCCCGTGACGTAATATGAAAATTTAAATCGGGAGGATCCGATCACCGCCTGAAATGCGCCAATGGGGCATGCTCCCGTGGCAGCAGGACAGGAATAACAGTTTAATCCCGGTACACATACGGTCTTAGCGTTTCCCTGATATATTTTGCCCTTAAAAAAATTAGGGATGTGAATGTTAGTAAGCAGTGTGGCAGCAGCCTGTATCCACCCGCGTATCCCGGCTACCTGCCCTGACAATGATTTTTTTCTCTTATCCAATTCCGACACACTCCAGACATAATTTTATTGCTTTACCAAGCACGACAGCAGCTTCGCCTCTGACTGCACCGTAGCCGATCATAGTGATCCCGGTGACGAGCAGAACGATCTGAGATATTTTCCTGCACTTCAAGTTATTGTTACTCCTTTCGATCGTGGTATTTATTGACCAGTTGACTTCTCTATTATACAATAATTGTTGTAAAATCTTTGTTAAGGGCGGGGAAGGAATTTTGAGATTATTCATTGTTGAGGATGAAAAAGAAATATGTGATACGGTTGCGAAAAGTCTGTATGACGCAGGATATGAGGTAGATACCTGCTATGATGGGGAAGAAGCTCTTGCAGGTATCCTGACGGAGAACTATGATCTGGTCGTTCTTGATCTGAATCTGCCCGGTATGGATGGGATGGAGATCCTGAAAGAACTCAGGCAGGAAAATGAGGAGACGAAGGTTCTTATATTATCTGCAAGAGGGCAGATAGCGGATAAGGTTGAGGCACTGGATGCAGGGGCGAATGATTATATGGAAAAACCATTTCATTTACAGGAGCTTGAGGCACGCATCAGAAGCCTGACCAGAAGGAAGTTTGTACAGAAGGATGTATGTCTGGAAAGCGGGGAGATAAAGTTCGATACCGTAAGGCGTGAGGCTTATGCAAAAGGAGAAATGGTATCCCTGACAAGAAAAGAAAATGGTATTCTGGAATATCTGCTTCTGAACATGGGCAGACCGGTAAGTCAGGAGGAATTGATGGAGCATGTCTGGGATGCATCTGTGGATAGCTTTAGCGGAGCGATCAGAGTACACATGTCTTCCCTTAGAAAAAAGCTTAAGGCTGTGCTGGGATATGATCCGATTCTGAACAAGGTGGGAGAAGGGTATAAAATACGAGAGGAGTCCGATAGATGAAAAAAATGTCGCTGCAGTGGAGACTTACCTGCATCATTACATTATATATAGCGGTGATATGTGGATGCGTGACGATGCTTGTCTATAAAAACGGTGTATATTATATGGATTCCCTGCAGGAGGCTGTGGATACACGGGGAGATGATCAGCCGGACGATGCGGAGGAAATATATATCAGCATTCCGGAGGACAAGTGGGATGAGTTCGCCAATGACTTTTCTGTTCAGGTGTATAATAATAAGGCGGATTACAGGAAAAACAGCTTGATCATTTCAGCAGTATTGGCTCTTCTGGGTGGAGTGGCTACCTATTTTATAAGTGGGCATGCACTCAGACCGATCAGAGAGCTTTCTGACAAGATCGAAAAGGTGCAGGCGCAAAATCTGGCAGATTCACGGATAGAAGAAAACCAGGTGAAGGAACTGAACCAGCTTAGCGTTTCGTATAACCGTATGCTGGAACGCCTCTCGGATGCATTTGAGATACAGAGACAATTTACTGCAAATGCAGCCCATGAGCTTCGTACGCCATTAGCCCTGATGCAGGTACAGCTTGATCTGTATCATTCCAACAGTCATCCGGACAATGATGCAGACACGGTACAGATGATAAAGATGGTTACCGAACAGAACGACAGACTCAACAAAATGGTAAAGACACTTCTCGACATGAGTGAGCTTCAGACAGTAGGACGGGATGATGAAATCATCTTAGATGCTCTGGTGGATGAGGTTTTGGAGGATCTGGAACCTCTTGCAGAGGGCAAAAATATAAGGCTGATCGGAAAATGCAAGGATATAACGATGGTCGGAAGTGACATCCTTATTTACCGGCTGGTATACAATCTTGTTGAGAATGCCATAAAATATAATCATTCGGGCGGGCAGGTCACAGTAACCGCAGACCGGAAGGAAAACCATGTGTATCTGTCAGTGGAGGATACGGGAGCCGGAATCCCTGAGGAACTTAAGGAGCGCGTGTTTGAACCGTTTTTCCGGGTGGATAAATCCAGAAGCCGGGAGCTGGGTGGAGTAGGACTGGGACTTGCCCTGGTTCGCGAAATTGTAAGAGTGCATGATGGCAATATTACAGTGAAGTCCAATCCACCCGGAGGGACGATCTTCGAGGTGGTTTTGTAAATTGTAGCAGAACAGGGTGTTTGAAGAAGTATGATCAGAGCATTACAAAAAGCAGATATCGAACGAGTTGTTGATATATGGTTAGATACCAACTTAAAAGCACATAATTTTATTCCGGGTCAATATTGGAAAAATAATATTGATTTAGTGAAAGAAATGTTGCCACAGGCAGAGGTCTATGTGTATGAGAATGACTGCCAGATAGAAGGCTTTATAGGGTTAAATGATGAATATATGGAAGGCATTTTTGTCCGAGATGAAATGCAGTCGCAGGGTATAGGTAAGCTCCTGTTGAATTTTGTAAAAGAAAAAAAGACGAAATTATACTTAAATGTTTACCAAAAGAATACACGTGCAATTCACTTTTATCAACGAGAAGGTTTTGAAATCCAACGAGAAGGATTGGATGAAGTTACCGGGGAAAAAGACTATGTAATGGTATGGCAGCGTGGAAAATCTTTGTAGGAAGAGTGGAAATTCCCAAATTGTCGAAAACATTGAAGGAGAAAGTAAATGAGAACAGAAAGCGTCGAACTTACCGTTTTATGCTTAATACATAAAAATGGCAGATACTTGTTACAGGACAGAATAAAAAATGACTGGAAGGGATATACACTTCCGGGAGGTCATATCGAGCCGGGGGAATCCATCGTGGATGCGGTGATAAAAGTTGTGGTGAAACGGGAAAAAATAATTTATAGAGGGGAATGAAATAATGGAGAAATTGGTTATTGTCGATGGTGAATCATACAAAGATTGGATAACAGAAATATCAAATGAATTTAAAAGGAGCCAAATTCGTGCAGCGGTAAAAATAAATGATGAAATGCTACGTTTTTATTGGAAACTTGGAAAAGATATTTCAACCATGAGCAAGCAATACGGATATGGATCAGGATTTTATAAGATACTTAGTGATGACTTAAAAAAGGTATTACCGGATGTTAAGTCATTTTCACCAACCAATTTAAAATATATGCGTTATTTCTATGAATTATATCCTTGTGCCGGAAATCGTCCACAAGTTGTGGACGATTCGACTATCGTTTTTAGAATTCCTTGGGGACATAATAGAACAATAATAGACAAATGTAAAAACAATGTGGATAAGGCATTGTTTTATGTGAGAAAAACACTAGAAAATAATTGGTCTCGTGATGTCCTGGTAAATTTTTTAGATACGGATTTATTTGAAAGACAAGGAAAAGCTATAACAAATTTTGCAAATACATTACCTTCAGTGCAAGGTGATTTGGCGCAGGCAATTACAAAGGATCCGTACAATTTTGATTTTTTGACATTACGGGAACAATATGATGAAAAGGAATTAAAGGATGCATTAATTAATAAAGTAAACAACTTTCTAATAGAACTCGGAACAGGATTCGCTTATATGGGGCGCGAAGTCCGTATCACAGTGGGGGAAGTAGAGAAATTCATCGATATGTTGTTTTACAATACACAAAGACATTGCTATGTAGTTGTAGAAATTAAGACAGGTAAATTTGACTCATCTTATGCCGGACAGCTTGGAACGTATGTTGTCGCAATTAATCACCAAATGAAAACAGAGAATGATAATCCAACTTTAGGATTGTTAATCTGTAAAGATATGGATAAAGTCGAGGCACAGTATGCACTGGAATCAACAAGTCAACCTTTGGGAATATCCAGCTATGAATTATCTAAGTTGATACCAGAAGAATTTAAGGGAAGCTTGCCTACAATTGAAGAGATTGAGGCAGAATTGAAAGATTAAAATCCTTGCAAAGGAAACATCGAAGTATATTTTCAATGATGCGGAGGAAAATGAACTCAACTGACAAATTTTAGTTTTAAATGGTTAGGAAAATTGAGGCCTGTGGAGTGGAAAAGGATACAATGATAAATAATTTAATCATTAGACAAGAGACCGAAGAAGATTATAAAAAAACGGAATTAATGATAATGAGAAGCTTTTGGAATAAATATTGGCCCGGATGCACGGAGCATTTATTGACTCGCATTATTCGTGATTCTCAAGACTACATACCGGAAATAAGCCGAATTGCAGAAATTGATGGCCAGATTGTCGGAGCCATATATTACACAAAAGCGTGGATCGTAGACGGAAATAGTAGGCATGAAATTGCTACATTTGGACCATTAGCAGTTGAACCAACATGGGAAGGAAACGATATCGGTGGAGCGCTTATGCGTGAAACAATAAAACTGGCCCAAAAGCAGGGAATAGCTGGAATTGTAATTATTGGAGAACCTTATTATTATCCGCATTTTGGATTTGAGAGAGCTTCCAAATATAAAATTACAGATGCCAGGGGAAAATCATTTGATGAAATAATGGTATTACCATTAAATGATGATTTTTCATTAATCAGAGGAAAGCTCATTGAAAGTTCTGATTTTGAAAAGCTCGGTGATGAAGCAGCGTTGCTTAGAATCAGTGAAGAGTTTCCCGAGTACCGCAAAGTAAAAGTTAAGGAGGGTTTTATGCAGATTTTTGAGCAACATTTAGGTGTGGTTGAATCTGTAGAAAATGATATATATAATGTACGTTATTGGGAAAAACTCATTCCTGCAAAATTGGCGGGTGATATTAATGAAAAACCAAAGGCAGGAAGTGATGTTAAGTTTAAATGGAACCATGGGGGAGAGTCGGAAATCACAATGGTGTTTAAAAATCTATTAGAAGAATAATGCGAAGATATAGGAGAAGAGAAGTAATGAAAGTCTATATAGATTTTGATGATGTACTATGTGAAAGCGCAGAATATTTTACAAAAATTGCGAAAGAAATGTTCGGCATTGAGGTCCCTTATCGGCAGGTTCAATTTTTCAATTTGCAGAAATCGTTTGATATAAATGACGAGCAGTATGAAGCATTAATGAAAGCAGGGCATTTGCCGGAAAATCTGTTGAAGTATGAGGAGACGCCGGGAGCTTCCGAGGTGATTAATAAGTGGATGGATCATGGTCACGAGGTTTTTATCATTACCGGAAGACCGTTCAATTCCTACGAACCATCGAGGCAATGGCTTGATGAACATCATTTGGAAAGAGTTCCCTTGTTCTGCGTAGACAAATACGGGTGCGAAACAGCGAAACAGGACTACAAATATAATATGACATTGGAGGAACTTTACAACATGACCTTTGATTTTGCGGTAGAGGATTCTCCGGCGGCGTTTGAGCATGTAATACATTTTGACAACTGCAGGACAGCCGTGTTCGACCGGCCATGGAACAGCCGGGCAGAGCTTCCCAATGACAGGTTTGTGAGATGTAAGGATTGGCAGGAGATTGACCGGCTGTTTGAAAATAGGGAGATAACCAAATGACACGGGAGGATTCCATCAGACAAATAGAAAACTATCCCCCATTCAATGAACAGGAAGAAAAGGACAAAGCTTTGATTCTGGGATGGATCAGGGACAATGAGAATGCATTTTCCAGAAAAAATACTGTAGCGCATATTACGGCTTCTGCCTGGGTGGTAAATAAGGACAGAAGCAAAGTGCTTATGGTATATCATAATATTTATAATTCCTGGTCCTGGTTGGGAGGACATGCGGATGGGGAGACGGATCTGCTGTCCGTTGCCATCCGGGAAGTGAAGGAGGAGGCGGGAATTTCCAATGTGAGACCGGTATCAGAGGAGATTTTTTCTCTGGAATCTCTGACGGTGGACGGACATGTGAAAAAAGGGAACTATGTGTCCAGCCATTTGCATCTGAATATCACGTATTTACTGGAGGCAGATTCGGAAGAGCAAGTATCCGTAAAGGCAGATGAGAACAGCGGTGTGGCCTGGTTCTCTCCGGAAGATGCTTTGGAGAAATCTACGGAACCATGGTTCGTGGAACATATTTATTCAAAACTCATTAAGAAAATGGGTATATGAAGTTGGAAAAAACGGAGAATGACCTATGATAAATTTTTTAAAGGCAGCGCCTGTCGTGTTCCTGATCGGAACCATGGTCACGGCTATTTTATATCAAAAAACTTTGTTAGAAATCTGGCTGACGATTGCCATTACCTTTGGAACCACTGCTTATCATTTTATCATGCGATGGGTGGTAGCATTTATCTACAATTCTATCATGCATAACAGGGCAGATTACAGAAAACACTGGTATCAGGTAAGTAAATCCGAAATGAAATTATATGAAAAGCTGCGTGTGAAAAAATGGAAGAATTGTATGCCTACCTATAATCCCAGCCTGTTTGATCCGAGACAACACACCTGGGAGGAAATAGCGCAGGTCACATGTCAGGCGGAACTGGGGCATGAGACAATCGTAGTGCTCAGCTTTGTACCGATTCTGGCAGGCCATTGGCTGGGTGGATATCCGGCATTTATTATTACATCGATCCTTGCGGCCATGTTTGATATGATGTTTGTGATCATGCAGCGATATAACAGGCAAAGGATTCTGAAACTGATAAAATAGAATGGATATTTGATAGAATGGATACTTGATAGAGAAAGAGGACGGCATGACTAAATATAAGTATGGGAATCCGGAGGCTCCCATTGTTTTGATCCAACCGGTAGGAGATCATGATCTGCCGGAAATAGAGGGCGAAGTGGCACAGATCCGGAAACTGACAGCATTGGATTTTCAAATGATTGCGGTGAAAGTGGATGACTGGAACCTCGATCTGTCTCCGTGGAAAGCACCGGCGGTATTCGGAAATGAGTATTTTGGCGAGGGTGCAGCCTCGTTGTTAGAAGAAATTTTGCGTTTATGCTCGGATGAAAGTAAAACTTATTATCTTGGAGGATATTCTCTTGCAGGGTTGTTTTCTCTGTGGGCATCTTATCAGACGGATCGGTTTGCGGGGATAGCGGCGGCATCGCCCTCGGTGTGGTTCCCAGGGTTTCTGCCCTATATGAAAGAGCACGAGAATCAGAGTCGGGCAGTTTACTTAAGCCTGGGGGACAAAGAGGAAAAGACGAAAAATCCTGTTATGGCTACTGTAGGTGACTGTATCCGGGAGGCACATGCGTGGCTGCAGCAGTGTGGGATCGACAGTACGCTGGAATGGAATCCGGGGAATCATTTCAGAGATCCGGGCCTGCGGACCGCGAAGGCATTTGCCTGGGTAATGAAAAACTCATAAATTTTGCTTATTGGATCGGAGGAGAGGGATATGGTAATGGAAGCTCTGGTATACATATTGACATTATTGTTTGGAGTATCTACCGTTATCATTATAAAAAATAAGAGATATAAGGTTGTACCTTTTATATGTCTGGACATCATCCTGACATTTGCTGGTTTTGCCATCACATCATTTGTTATTTTGTTTGTAGGGAATGAAGCTCTCGAAGCGCTGCTGATTATGAGCGTGTTTGGATTGTTTCTGTTTTTACTGGGTGTGAATGATATCTATGCTGTATTTTGCTGCAATCAGAAGATAGAAGCTATCTATTGCGGATATAACAGCTACCCCGGACGCTATGGGATTACCAGCTATGCACCGGTGTTTGAATACGTCTGTAACGGCACGGCTTACCATGAGCAGACCACATTGACAGTACCCTATCGCCTGCTGCGGAGGATGACAGAAGGGAACACTTATCCCATCTATATTCATTCAAAACATCCGGGAGTATGTGTTTTGAAGAGAAGAATCAGGTTCACGACAGTGATTGAATTTGGTTTTGCAATTATGTTTTTGGTAGTAGCAATTTTGTGGCAGCAATCCTGAAATGGTACATAGGAACACTCGAAACATGTGGACAATGCCGAATACCGGAGAAACCGGCAAATCAGTAGAAACTCTGAGGTTTGCGGAAATGTTAAGTTCCTTTGCGCAATTTCCCAGAGATGTTGATAGTACTGCATAGCTATTGCATGCTATACTTCATGCGAAAGGAGAGGTGACGGATGCAGTTAGGAAACAATATTCAGACCTTAAGAAAAAAGAAGGGGCTTTCGCAGGAGAAGCTGGCAGAAAAAATTAATGTTACAAGGCAGACCATATCAAATTGGGAATTAGGAGAGACGGCGCCGAATCCGGAGCAATTAATTCTCTTATCAAAGCAATTCGACATAAGCATTGATGAACTGGTGGGAAATGATGCGATGTCATCCGGGAGTTCGTGGGAGAATGAGCATATAAAAGATATCTATATCGGATGGATCGTTATGTGCGGTGTCGTAGCATGCGTATGGGCATTTTCGGCAAACAGATTTCGCTATGTGGAAATATGGGGAATCACCATTGCCGGGGCAGTGGTGGGAGCATGTCTTGGCAGAGTGAGTCATGGGATTTTGATGTATTTGCGAAAGGATAAAAAGTAGGAGGAAGATCAGCTTTTTTCATAATATTTGTACACCATAGACATATCTGCTGCTTTGATGGTAAAGATTGCAAAATTGAGAGTTAGTGAATATTGGCAAAACCGACGAACTCCCGGAGCATGCGATACACATGTCTCGATGTAAGGTCTCCGGATGTG
>OGGD01001371.1_pt1 | contig 12257 bp, 11 predicted proteins | sample 1571091 | NCBI WGS metagenome assembly OGGD01 (sample SAMEA2582073, study PRJEB24529) | metagenome | biome: Human gut stool | place: China | collected 2011
CGAAACGAATTCATAGCCATTGTAACTATATGTCACCAAATGAATTCGAACGATTGTATAAAAGAACACACACTGAGGCTGAGCTTCTGGCGGGTTAAAATGGGAAAAGTTTCTCATTTTAACTTGTACTAAATCTTGACATAGGACCAATTTATCTTTTCTTGACAGCAAACACACCGTCTCCACATGGCTCGTCTGGATACGTTGGATTTCTCAGCTATTTTAGGTTCGAGGGAACATATCCACAGCCTTTTTCGTATTTGAGCCGTTTATGGGAATATGTCAAAGTAGCTTAATCAATTCTCTTTAGATATCTGTAATCCCTCGGCAAAGGAACTGTTGTATTTGAGCATACTCTTTCTCGCAACCTTCATTGCCTCCACCGATTCTTCTGCCTTTTTTATAGATTCTGCAATAGCTTTTTTCTCTTTGCCCTTTGCAACATCTTTCTTTAATCTAAGTTCCACAAGACCCTTTTCGATTTCTGTAATATTCTGAAGATATTGTTCATACACACTGTTAGAAAACTCGACATCATGTTCATCATTAAGGAAAATTTCTCGTACTGAAGTGAGCAATTTTGCCGATTGCATAATGGTATTCTTCTTACCTAAAAGTCCTGCTGAACCAACAGCACCACCGACCCCGGCACCAACACCTATTCCAAGTGCGGCTCCGCCACCAACAATAGCAATTGTTCCACCAAGCATTCCGGCGCCACCTGCTGCTATAGCACCTCCACCAAGATATGCAAGGCAGGCACTGGTCAATGCTGCACCACTAAGCCCAGCAAAATTCGAGCCTACCAACGCCACAGCAATTGGTCCCGCAAAGGCACCCGCAGTTGCAACGGTAACTATTGCAATAACCGCCGTGATGGACAGCGATGTAATCACAGTCTTGAGAACCTCATTAAGTTCATTCATTCGATTGTTATAAGACTTTCGCAATCGTTTTACATATTCTTGTTCACAATATTTACCTGTAAATTGTGCATTTAGGAAACGGTCACCTTCGTTTTTTTTGAAACCGTTAATCGGATTGTTCAGGTATTTGTACTTTTTGCACGGTACATCATTACCTTTTTTATCCTTCTCCGTTCCAAGCGGATAATACGGTTCAAACAACATTGCTTCAAGAAGAATCAAACGATACCACGGTTCATTAGGATTTTGTCCAGCAATATACTGTTGCAATTCGCCCATAGTATACCAATGCATTTTCGCTCCAGGAACCTGCGTAAAACTCTCAAAACCGTCAGAGATAAACCTCGACCATTCTTGGAGCCATGCAGTTTTCAGTTCTTTAACGCCTTCTCCGATTATAGGAATGTTGGTACGCTCTATATCATTGAGCGTCTTGTAATATTCAAGGTTATAAAGTATCTCCGTCTGCTCCAACGAAAGACCGAGTTTATCCGTCTGTATATCCATGTCTGCTCCTATTCTTTTATAGATATCTGCATCGGCTTTTCTGAATGTCTGCTGTTTTATGTTCTCGTACACACCTCGAACTTTTTTAACATTTCGAGCCTTAAGTCCCCAGCTCACATCAAAACCGATAGCAACCGCAAATCTTCCTACGCCGACATAATTGATGGATACCCAATATTTTTGTGTTGCAATTGCCTTACTAACATCAAGGGCAGTAAATACTCCTGTGGAAACAGTGAGCATACGCGCAATTGTCGGGTTGTTGACAGGTTTAACAGTGTTCCAGTCAATCCTTTTCATGTCCGCAATGCAACTCACACTATTTTCTTTCATTGCCACTGCAAGACTCCTTATAAAATAAAATGCACGTACAATGCACTCATTGGCAATTACCGGAACAGCCTGCTTACACAATTCCACGGCAACACCAAGTTCACCGCGCAAATCAAATTTAATAATGGACTCCTTGATAATCTGCCCATTCTCGTCACGCTGCATCATAAGCGTACCGTTAAACAACTTTGAAAGAAAGAGAGACAATGACATATCATCATCGACCTTTATATTCTTGAATAACGGTATTGCTGAAATTTCCTTTGCTAATGCAAGAATTGGTCCGGGAATGCCTGTACCGCCAGTAACACCCGCTGTGCTGCTTGACCCAGCAACATCGCTTACGAGATGGAAGAACCAGGTTATAGTTCCCATTAAAATCTTCTGCGGTACATCCTTTCCGATGAAAGGTTTGCTCTTTTCTGGAACATCCACAACAAGGAATACCCCATTAACATCTGTTCCGTATGATTTCTCCGTAAACTGTGTCAATAAAGAGAATGCCAATCCCACAATTGTTGGATGGTGGACAAAATCTCTCAGATGATGTTGCAGTCCACCACCGAAATCAGGCGTATTCCCATCACTTGGAATTGGGAATCGTTTCTCCAAAGCTTTCACGGCGGATTTTACATCATCAAATTTCTCGCCCTCTAACATTTCTGCCGCCTTTTTTACGAAAGCATCTACTTTATCACTGGCAATACTGCGTCCGTTTGCCAGATCAAACTCTCCAACCCAAAGAATATCCAACAAACCACAAGCAATACCACTTGCAATTGCTACAACATAATCAAGGTTATCTGCCTGGCTTGATAATAATTCAATTTGGCTATTTAAATCATAGATGGCTTTATCAAAATCAAACTCTTTTGACCCAATGAACCCATCATAAGGTATCAATTCATATTTTATATCTGCATTTTCTTCATACATATATTTTCGAGCCTTTCCCTTACTCCACAGGCGGGCCAAAATCATCATCTGTACACTTACGGATGATGCGTTTGGTTTTTTCTGCAGGTAACGGAGCATTCTCATCGTTGAAGTATTCAATGTTCACTACCTCTACAACCGCCTCATGATTGTCTTTTCCTGCTGGGACAATGACAAAATCACCCACTTCGATGCTGTCATCGTTCGTCAAATAATAGTAACTCTTGTATCCCTCATCAAAGGTGACACTACAGAAAATGTATTCTGATTGACGGCGTTTTACCTTGCCGTAAACAGATGGGTCGAAAATTTCTCCCATTCCATAAAAACGAATAAAATCGAATACCGTTTCTGCAAAATCTGCGAAATCGTCTGGCAGACCGTTTTTATCGTAGCTGCCTTCGATGACACGCTGGGGATTTTTCTTATAATTTATGGTAATTCTATAATCCTTGGTTTCGCATGGAGTTTCAACCACATCATCTGGATTACCCTCGATATGCGAGAACAAATCCTGTGCATCAAAGTCATCCAAAAGACTCTCTATACCGCCTTCAATTTCGTACTTGTGAGAAACCTTACAGCCATACCCTATATTTTGGATGTGTTCAAGGGTTTCTGTTTCTCTGTCAATAATTAGATGCTCTGTGTAATCCCATGTAACAAATTCCCAAGTTGCTTCTTCCGGCACTTCCTTCGGTTTTATTTTTGTGACTCTGTGATAGTCCAATGCGATTCTGTTTATCACATCTGGTTTGCAATTTCCATCAAAGACATACAAATCATCCATACCAACAGTATCACGTACAAGGTCAGATAAGTCGATGCCCTCATAGTCAAAATCAGCACAAAGCGAACCACGGAATTTATACACTGTGCCCTCGGTATTTGTTAGTTCCATCTTCCAATTGCCAATATCTGTAGCAAAAATTTCATCGTATTCGTTGCCAAAATAAGCTGCAATTGCACAGAGTAATCTGTCAGTAGCAGCTTTTTCAATTTTAAAAATCTTACTTCGTGCTTTTTCGTATCTTTCTCCACTGTGACCAAAGTTATATCCAGAAAACCAAACGCGACCTTCATCATTGATGGTAAGGTGTTGTTCCACTTCGTCATCAGGATCCGGCATGGGACCGTAACAGATATTATTTGATACAATACGAATCTTTTTAAGTGTGCCTTGGAAAATAAATGGATTCTCCCCAGAAAGCAGTGCCAATCGGCTTAATGCCAGAATAAACCACGCTCGGTTTTGGGGTTCCAATATTTCTGCTGCGTCATATGCCCAATGGTTGAAATATCTCCATTGAGAATAAATTGCAGACCCAAGCAGGGGGATGTCTGTGACATCATAAATGATTCTATTCAGAGCCTCATGGTTGTTTGCTGCCTGTCCATATTTCTCAGAAAAAGCGTGGCCACAGTCCATCTCAAAACCAAGAGCAGCACAATCATCAGCCATATAGTGGTCAACCAAATCTATGTAATTAATGTTCTGATCACGAAATTTATCGCACCATTTGACAGCAAAATCATGTATCTGTTTCATGTCTGGCACTGTGGTACACCTCCAATCCTTAATTATCGTTGTATCCGTTTCTGATGGTATCCAAGCATTTTTTCCAGTATTGCTCACGTTCCAGTATTTTTATCGGATCATACGATAAGCCAAAATACTCAAGCAATGTATATGTAAAATGCTTTTCAAAATACTCGGAACCCTTTTGTTCATACAAAGCAATCAATTTCTTGTTTCCACCATGTTTGGAATCAAGGTAGTTACCCCATCTTTGAGCAACACCTTCTTCACCTGTGGCAGAACCTATATATAGTTTTCCAGTGTGAGTGTCTGTCAGGCAGTAAACCCCCGTTATTTTCTTCAATGCTTCATAATATGTAGGCAGTATTCTTCCGTTGAAAATATCCGCCAAACGATGATAAGGAAGATGTACCCTGTCATAGCCTTCAAAGTTTTCGCCACTGTATAGGCACGACAATATTTCTTTTACACTCGCTTGTTCAAGATACTTACTGAGGTTGAATACATACCTTGAAAAAGTGTTACCTTTCTTGCATTTAATAATTAGTCTTCCAAACAACGGCACAAATCTCTCCAGCACATTTACCGTTGCCCACTCATCAGCGGGAACATCCACAATCTCTGCTGCGGAAATCAGCAACCATTCATCGTCAGTCATTCTTGCAAAGCTGAATACCCACTGTCCGGGATAAAAATTACGCTGTTTTCCATACCAACCCCAATAGGAACAGTCAGTACAAGTCCCAGACTTTTTTCATCCCCACTGTGCTTAAGCCATCTATCAAGGAACGGCTGTCCGCCACTACCGGCTTGCATATTAAATTCGATTTTACTGTTTTCAATTTCTTCCTTAGTGAGATTTAAAACATTATTCAATGGCAAATCCATAATCTCACCCCTTTCAACTGTGGTTCTATCTTATACTCCAAAGAATGCTATCAATCTTCTTTATTTTTGATATTCCTTTGTAATCAGGCAACACTTGGTCAAACTCACTAATACATTCTTTTCCTTTTTCTGTTTCCAAAAAATCGGCATACCACTTTTCTATATCAGCATAAAGCATAATTGCATTCTTCAATTTTTCTTCCTTCATTGTTCCAGTTAATTGCATATTCAGATTCTGAACAACGTAGCGATCCCATATCGGCTTTTCAGGAATTATTGTTGCAAGCATTTTACTCGAAAAAGACGGCTCGATATTTCCGGTACATTCATAAAGATATGTAATAATATTTTTGAAGGTTGGCTTACCATTCTTAACACTTTCAAAATACTCATAATAAGATTTTCTCCAACTCTCATTTCGCCTTACTACATAAAACCCATTGAAAGTTCGTTGAAAATCAGTATCAATAGCAACATTTGTGATACTGACTTGTTCCATTATATATCGGTATTTATCAAGTCCCATACTTGATGCCAAGCGTTCCTGAAATACTTTCCTAACATCAAAACTCATATCCATAACCTTTACCCCATCAGGAATCAAACTAATCTTCTCTCTTTACATAGGTCAGTTCAATATCGTATCCCAAAGCCTCAAGCATCTGCACGAAGGTCTTATTCACAACACTATCCTGCTTTTTGATGATGCGGTTGACATACTGACCTGTCGTTCCGATGGTTTCCGCAAGCTGTGCTTGGGTGGTTCCGTTCTCTATACATTTGACTTTTACATCTACTTCAATATTGTTCTTTATCATATATTTGCTGCTCCTGCTCGTAATTCTTGTTAGTTCTAACACAAATCAGATAACTTATTATACTACATAACCCAACAAATTACAATATTAGCAGATGAATCAACAATGAATTTTTTGTAACAAAAAACACCCCGCCGAAGCGAGGTGCCAATAATCTGAACTGTATTTACCTGTGGATATCCACATTTATGCCGGATTTGAATTCCACGATAACTTTCTCATCGTAGACCGTGATTTTCTCAATCAGCCTGCGAACCAACTGCTCATCGTATTCTGTGATGTCCTGCGTCTGCTCTGCGAGAAACTGCTGCATTTCACTGATTCGCTGTTTCATACCTTCACGCGTTGCTCCCTCCACTTGGGCATTCTGTTTTGCCTCACGAAGCATATAAATCTCATCTACAATGCTGTCGTAGTTTCCTTTGGCATTTGCTACATTCAGCAGTTCTCTCTGCAATTCTTCCAGCCTTGCGTCAATCTCGTCAAGGGAAATACCATCTGTTCCCGTAAGCACCGCCTCTACATTTCTCTGCAGAACATCGTACATAGTATCCTTTTGACCAAGTGCCATGTTAATGGCTCGAACCACAAGGTTTTGTAATTCTGGTTCATGGATAGCATCGGCATTGCAGGCTCCCGGACCATGTTCCACCCTGGTGCAGCAGCGCCACACGATAGATCTCTTTCCTCGGTTATTCCATACAACCCTGCGGTAGATGTCCCCGCATTTGGAACACGCTTCTTTTCCAAGAAATCCACCGTGTAGGTCTTCTGAAGAAGGGCATCTCCGATGTATTTCTCGTTTTTGAGGATTTTCTGCAGGGTTTCCGCTCGCCATTTCTTTTTCCCGGCACCCGTCAGAATACCATCCGCTTCTAAACCTCTGCCTATACCCATTTTTCATCAGATAATTTAACTGTATCTATTATTTCCCAAATCTTTATATAACAGGAGCCTCCAAGTTGTTTAAACTCAAAGGCTCTCTTTTTCTTACATAACTTTATGCAAGTGCAGGTTCCTTCCCTGCAATAATCGCTTTCACTTCTTCTATATCCTTATCTGTGGCTGAGGCTATCTGCTCTGCTGTAAAACCATTCTTATACATTTTCATAATGAGTCCTGCCTCTCCAATTGCAATACCATCTTCTTTTATTCCCTGACTCAAGTTACACATAACGCTCACATCCTTCCTGAAATTCTCCTCAATAGGAATATCGTATTCATTTCCAATTATGTTTAGTTTTTCATCTATTGTAAGTTCCTTGGATAACAATGCTCCCAGCAGACGGTGCAGTTCATACGTCTCATCATGTTCCGGCAGATTCTTTGCCAGTCCAAGCATGATGATATTCAGCAGATCAAGATTTCCCTTCCATTCATAGGAACCGATCAAATCTTCCTTGGTGAGATGCACATGGCTCATGCTACTCTCTTCCATGTTCATGCATACCCAGATCGAATATACACGCTTAATGTCATCGTAGCTGGAGTTCTCAAAATCACGTTCTTTTTGTGATGAGATCAGTCTGCTCACATAAAAGATTGCCCTGTTTAAGATTTCATATCCCGTCGGCTCGTCCTTCTGTGCTTCCACATTGATGATAATCTGTGACAATCCATCTTTCATGCGCACATAAAAAACGATATCAAATCTTACCAGTCCTTCATTGATCTCTTCATTTTCTGTGTTGAAACCGACCAATCGCTCACCATTTTTTTCGCTGGCTGCATTTGTAAGTCCAGGCTCTACCGGTACCGTACTGATATGTGGTGTCCCCTCGATGCAATCAACCACATCCTTGGGATTCATGCCCTTAAACTCATCAACTGTTTTTACCAGTATATGTGCCAGTATGCTCTTCTGTCCTAACAGACGCTTTGCACTCGTATCATACTGTGCTTTTGAGTCTGTTGCTTTCACTGCATTTTTCAATTCTGTATTCACTGGTCTTCCTCCTTTTTGTAACACATATAGTCATCCCCAAAAAGGCATCTGACCACACCTATATTATAACTTACCCATTTCTTTTATACAATCAAATTTTACATATGGACGATGAACAAAAGAAACACTCCAAACCTGTCATAGACTTGGAGTCTTGATTCCATCCATTTTTCACATTGTCTGCACCGGTGCATGTTGTTCCTGCTCCTCATGCTCCAAAGTATCCTGCTCTGGCGCATGCTCTATATTTTTTGCTGCTTCCTGCCCTTTTGCCATATACCGGATTTTAATGCTGCTGTAATCAACCCCTGCCGGTTCCAGCACTTTTTTCTGTAACATATTTAACATCGCTTCTGTGTCAAATTTTCCCTCAAAATAAAGTTCCTCATCCACCTTTATCGGTACATCCATTTCTTCTGGTGAACTGCCAAGGATCGTCCTCCAGCATCCGGCTACGTTTCCACACATTTCCATAAATCTTTCATGGATATCCGGCTGTTCATTACAGGTCTGCAAAATCTTTTGTGCCACCTTTCTCCATGTAGGTGTCTCTATCCATTCTCCCGGTGCGAACTGGACTGCCAGCGGTCTTTTCCCTTTCAGTTCTGCCGGGGACACTGTAATAAGACTGCTTTCCCGGATCGTATCTTTCATGTCTGTCCGCAGCTCCCCACTCCGGTACATCTGGAGCAGTGCATCACATTTCGTGTTCACAAGCTGTAACATTTCCTCCCTCAGTTCTTCTATCAGTTGCTCATAATTCATACGCTTTTTCCTCCTGTCGCAAACTTCATGTGCTTTTTGCTTTTTCTATATCCACTTTCACACCGTCACCTACCAAACCGTTATCATCGATGGTTCCTGACCATGAAGTATAGAACTGAGCGCTACCGGCTGCTACCCAATTGTACAACTTGCTTAAATTAATTGTTGTGGTAGAATTTCCTGATACAGAGGTATTATCCTTTGCTATGGAAAGAGTAGCTTTATAAGAAACACCTACTTGAATGTCGCCTACTGCAATCGTATAAATGGCAGTATTGCTACCATCTGCAAATGTTACCTCAGCTGGTCCGCTCAATGCAGGATCGTTAAATTTTGCATCTACGGCAATGGTCGATGCACCTACATTGGTACTGCGTGTCAGAGAAACCTTGATTTCAGTCAACGTTTCAGTACCTGCTACGGTATAGGTTTGTTCGCTCTGGTCGAACGTATATTTCACTTCGCTGTCTATCGGGGCTTTGTCCCAATAACCATCGGTGCTACAGCCGACAAACATGACAGCCGCTACCGACAGCGCTATGGATAGAATTGATTTATTGAAATTCATATAATGCTATTTTTACAGTTTGTTACCTATGTTCATTAGTTGTCTGTAACCGGAGACGGAATTGATGTTACCGGATTATTGTCTGATGCCGAGATCAATGAGTTACCTTGTTCTTCACTTTCGGGGATACGGTAGATCAAGGTGTTATCACCAGCCGGCACGTTAAATACATAAGCGGCAGGGAATCCGGCTCCACGACGGTCGATACCTTTGTTCAGTCGCAGAATATCAAAATAAGAAAGGCCCTCACCCCAAAGTTCAATACGGCGTTGCTGCCATACTGCATCCTGTACAGCTGTTGCACTGGAGGCGGTACAAACATAGGCAGGGTCACGATAGTCATTTACAAATTTTTGTAAAGTAGCTGCTCCGGTTGAAGGATTTCCACCCATAGCTTGTGCTTCTGCCAAAATCAAGTACATTTCTTCCACACGCATCAGAGGAATGTCGCTTGCGTTAGTGCTTTGAGCCATTACTCCCTTATAAGGACCGTATTTCATTTGAGTATAAGCTGGGCATCCATATTTCGTAGCTTGGGCTACTTGTGCTTCATTCAGATTGTCAGAATGCTTATTGGCATCAAGCCACCATCCTTTACGAACGTCTGTATCAGGAATCTCGTTATACAACTTCTTGTTGATCATACGCCATGATCCTACTGAAGCGTATCCATAATTCAGTGATCCCATATGTGAGGGGAAATTCACAATACCGGAAGTTACTACACGGTCTGTTTCGGCAATTATAATAGCCCACATCCAAGAGTGGTCACTACTCTCCGTAAAGCCAGGAGCACCTGCTTCTTCGCGGCTATAAGGAGCACCGCTACCACTGATGGCTTTTTGAGCGTCTTCAGCTGCCGCAGTCCAATTTTGCATGGTCAGATTTACACGTGCACGTAAACAATAAGCCACTTCCTTACTGATGAAGCGCTTATCGGTACCGCGGGTTTTGTCCGTAGCCTCTAATAAAGATACAGCCTTATTCAGGTCACTCATGATCTGGTCGTAAACTTCTTGCACGGTAGACCGGGCGCAACCGTTAGCAGCAGCCTCATTGGCATTCTCGTTTGTAATCAGAGGAACACAAGGTTTGTTTTCATTCCCTTTATAAGTATGCTGATACATCTGGGCCAATACAAAATAGTCGAATGCGCGTATAGACAAAGCCTGTGCCAGGTAGTACTTCAGAGAGCTATCTTCCGTAGCCGGGTCGATGGTACTCACTACTCCATTAGCAGTATAGATCTGGTTGTACATTGTACGCCATAATATGTTTGTCGGGCGATAGTTAAAGAAAAGATCTTCAAAAGTCATGGAACGGGTAAACCAGTTATAGTTTATATCTAAACCAACCATATCCGTGCCACGGCTGTCCAAGTTTAGCATAATTGAACCATAACCGAAGTCGTCGTGTCCAAAAGAAGTGGGGATGGCATTGCCATATACACTGAACATCGCAGTGATACCCGTAACACTTGCCGAGACCATTTCTGGGTCGTTTTTAACAACTTCTTCTTTCTGGTCGCTTGTAACAACAGCACCCAGCGGTTCGGTATCCAAATCATTACACCCCACAAGCAATACACTTGCAAGTGCCGATGCGAATATTTTAAATTTTATATCTTTCATTGTTATTCTGCTTTATAGTTAGTATAGTTTAGAACGTTAATTTCACTCCTGCCGAAATACTGCGTAATGCACCATACGTAGAGGTGGTAGATGATACATAACCTTGACGTGGATCTAATCCCTTACGTGCAGCGAACAATGCAACATTGTCAGCAGCACCATAAACTCTAAGTGATTCTATTCCCAAGTTGCGTACGATTCTTTTCGGCAATGTATAACCTAAAGTAATATTGTTAATAGACAAGTAGTTGGAAGAAACGATCCAGCGGTCGGAGCTTGAACCTGCATCATAGTTTTCGGTTGCACACAAACGAGGAACATCTGTATTCGGGTTCTCTGCCGTCCAGGCTTTGGCAATGTCCTTATGCCAGTTGTAACCGGCATTACTGTTGCTGCCACCATGCATCAAGTCTTGATAAGTATAATCCCACAGTTTACCACCCAGCTGATAAGAGAACTGGATAGAAAAATCAAAACCATAGAAATCCAAGCTGGTACCAAAACCACCATAGACGGTCGGAAGCAAATCACCGGTAGCTTCTTTGCAATTAGAAGCGACAGCATAGTCGGCTGTTGTATAGGCGTTTCCTTCATCATCTTTCGCCCAGAACAAAGATTGTCCGGTAGTGGGGTCAATACCTGCATATTTCACTAGATAAAGTTGGTACATAGATTCACCTTCGCGATAAATACGTGAACCACTGATTAATTCACCATTCAAATCAGGATGCAGCTTATTTACTTTATTTTTCAAGAAAGTAGCATTCCCAAAAATGTTCCACTTCAAATTATTGATATCAATCGGAGTATAATTCAATTCAATTTCTACACCCGAGTTAGTCATCGAACCAATGTTCATTGGAATGGAACTGTAACCGTTGGAGTTTGCTACCGGCTTATTATAAAGCATGTCGCTAGTCTTACGGTTGAAATATTCTATTGTACCTTCTAATTTATGGTTGAGCAGTGTGAAGTCAGTACCTATATTGAAGGAGTTACTCTTTTCCCAAGTGATGTCTGGATTACCTTTGTAATAAAGTGTACCATCCGAGAATATACCATTAGCACCGGTCATGGAGTATTGATCCAGATATGGATAGTAGTTTGCATAACCGTTTCTCAGTAATGCATCGTTACCTTGCTGACCAAACGAAGCCTTTAGCTTCAACATATCAATCCATTCTGTGTTTTCCAAGAATGCTTCTTTGCTGATAACCCATGCGACACTGGCCGACCAGAAGTTACCCCAACGCTTGTCAGGATGGAAGCGGGAAGAAGCGTCGCGCCGGTAAGAAGCACTGGCAAAGTATTTTTCATCAAAGTCGTAATTGATTCGACTGATAATACCTCTGGTAGAATATTCGTCACGAGCACCACCACCACGTTTGTTATCGATAGTG
>OGGD01001372.1_pt1 | contig 12242 bp, 11 predicted proteins | sample 1571091 | NCBI WGS metagenome assembly OGGD01 (sample SAMEA2582073, study PRJEB24529) | metagenome | biome: Human gut stool | place: China | collected 2011
GCATTCTGGGCGAGAACCGCATGATCGTGGCCAACGAGGCCGGCACCACCCGCGATGCCATCGACACCCCGGTGGATAACGCCTACGGCAAGTTCATCTTTACCGATACCGCCGGTCTGCGCAAGCGCAGCAACATCAGCGATGGTCTGGAGCGCTACATGGTGGTGCGTGCCCTGGCTGCTGTGGAGCGCAGCCGCGTGGCGCTGATCCTTGTGGATGCCACTGTTGGCTTTACCGAGCAGGACAGCAAGGTGGCTGGCTACGCCCACGAGCAGGGCAAGGCCTGCATCATCGTGGTGAACAAGTGGGATGCCGTGGAAGGCAAGGAGACCAACACTATGGAGCTGCAGCGCCGCGGCTATGCCGAGTGCTTCAGCTTTATGGGCTATGCACCTATTATCTTCATCTCTGCCCAGACCGGCTACAACGTGAACAAGCTGATGCAGCTCATCCGGGATGTGGACGCCGAGAACGGTGCCCGCGTGCCTACCGGCGTTTTGAACGAGATGCTGGCCCGCGCGACCGCCCGGATGCAGCCCCCCAGCGACAAGGGCCGCCGCCTGAAGATCTACTACCTGACGCAGGCCTCTACCCGTCCCCCCACGTTCGTGGCCTTCGTGAACGCAAAGCACCTGTTCCACTTCAGCTATCAGCGGTACCTCATCAACCAGATCCGCGAAAACTTTGGTCTGGAGCATACGCCCATCCGTCTGGTCGTGCGGGAGCGCGGCTCCGGCGAAGTGGGTGCCAAGGACGTATAACACGTCAGGAGGGCTCAGATGATGGAATCTGTTCTCATCGCTGCGGTGTCCGCCGTGCAGGCATACCTGCTGGGCAGCATCGACACCGGTATCCTCGTCAGCAAGTTTTTGTACCACGATGATGTGCGCAAGTACGGCAGCGGCGCTGCCGGCATGACCAATATGCTGCGCACCTTCGGCAAAAAGGCGGCAGCGCTTACCGCTTTCGGCGATGTGCTCAAGGGCGTGCTGGCGGTGTGCATCGGCCGCTGGCTGTTCACCCTGATGCCGGAGAGCACTACGCTTTCGCCGTATCTTGCGGTGTATCTTGCTGCCATCTTTGCCATTATCGGTCATTTGAAGCCCCTGTATTTCGGCTTCAAGGGCGGCAAGGGCGTGCTGGTGGCGGGCGGCACCATTCTGGCCATTCAGCCGGTGCTGATCCCCTTTCTGGCGGTCATCTTTCTGGCTTGCCTGCTGCCCACCGGCATGGTGTCTCTGGGCAGCGTGACCATGGCAGCACTTTATCCGGTGCTCACCATTCTGTACGGCGTGTTCCGGGGCTATTCTGCCGCCGACCTTACTGTGTGCGCCATCGGCTCGGTGATCATGGGCGCAATGGTCATTTATATGCACCGCTCCAACATCCAGCGCATCCGCGAGGGCAAGGAGTACCGCTTTGGCCGTCACGGCAAAAAGTAACAGAAAATAAGTAAACCACCCCGTAGCAGCCGTTCATCGGTCGCTGCGGGGTGGTTTTTGTATATGCTTATTCTTTTGTCTCAGTCTCTTCCTCAGGCGTTGCTTCGGAATGCCGCCGCCGGAACCAGTCGGCGGGGATGCCGCTCTGGGCGGGGGTAAGATCCGGCGCAGGATTACCGTCCGGCAGGTGCGCACCAAAGGCCGGGACAAAGAAGAACTTGCGCACGATGAAGATCAGCGCGATGGCGCCCACGCTGAGCAGGTTCTCCACAGCGGAATCGTGCCCCACCACCAGATGGCGGGCAATGGCGTAAAGCAGCACCTCAAGGCTGCTGCCGGGGCTGTGCTTGGCCAGCATCTTGATAAACTCGATGCCGATCACAATGTCCAGACTGCGCTCCAGAAAGGTGCGGATCTCTGCTTCGTTGCCATCGAACAGCAGACCGGGCATCCAGCGGATGAGCGGCACAACGCTGAGTAGCAGACCGATCAGCACCAGCCCGGACAACAGCACTTCCAGCAGACTGGAAGCCTGAATAATGCGGTTGCGCAGGGAGGTACGCCAGTGGCTTTCTACCGGGTGAGAGGGATGTTCCATAGTAAGACCTTCCTTTCAGCATTCTGCTGCATAAAGATCGACAAAATCCTACCTTTATTGTAGCAGACGAGAGAAGGTCTGTCAATTTCAATCCACGATGGTGACGGTGGTCTGCGGGCCGACGGCCACATAGCCGGACTTTTTGATGCAGTCCTGCCCGGCGTCGGTGTCCAGCCAGTCGTACAGGCGGCGCTCCGGGCTGTCGGCGGCGGCATCCGGGTGGATGACGGCGTAAAAATCGTTGCACAGGGGGTAGCTGCCGTCGGCAAGGGTGTCGTTGCCGGGGGTCACACCGTCCACCGCCAGCAGCCGCAGCCCGGGCTTAGAGTACATCTGGTCGATGTAGTAATACACGGAGAAACCGATGGCGTTGGCGCTGTTGTTGTAATCGGCAATGCTGTCCACCAGCTCACCCATGGCGGCGGGTGCCAGCTCAGAGGGAGGGGTCATCAGCTCACCGCCCTGAATGAGCAGCTTTTTGAACAGGGTCTGGCTGCCGGAGTCCTCGCCGCGCTGGAAGGCAACGATTTCCTGATCCTTGCCGCCCACATCCTTCCAGTTGGTGATCTTTCCGGCGTAGATATCCCGCAGCTGCTGCTGGGTAAGCGCCTGCACAGGGTTATCCTCGTTGACGATGAACACCAGCGCGTCCACCCCGATGGGCTTTTGTTCCAGCTGTACGTTGGCCTCTTGCAGCTCTTCCTTTACATAGTCCGGCGCTTCGTACACCACCAGCATCCGGGTGGTGGTGTCGTACAGACCAAAGTTCTCCCATGCGTAGGCGGTGGTGCTCACGGTGATGCTGCTGCGGGCTTCCTCCAAGTCCATGCCGGTGGTATCGGCCAGCATCTGCGCCATCAGCGGGATGCAGGCGGTGCTGCCGTCCAGCGGGGGAAACTCCTCCACGGTCAAAAACGGCTCTGTCTGCTGTGCAGCCGGAGATGACGCAGAGGATGCGGGCTGCTCTGCGGCAGAGGAAGCCGTGCTGCCGGAGGGCGCATCCGTGCCCTTGCAGGCGGTCAGTACCCCGGCAGCGGAGCAGGCAGCCAGCCCCAGCAGAAAGCTGCGGCGGGAAATTTTAGCGTTTTTCATAAGAAAACCCTCCCAGATCAATAGCCGTAACTCGGTTCATCGTCCGCAGAGGCAGACGAGAAAATACTCTGGCAGTACAGCCAGTTGCCGCTCGTGTCCATCCAGCCCACATAGAAGCCCCGCTGTGCGGCAAACACATGGTCGGGCAGGGCATTCAGACTGTTAGAATAGTACCCGGCGCAGTTGGCAAGCCCCTGTAATACTACCTTGCCGTCTGCGTCCAGCACATCGCACACGTTGCCGTAGGCGCTGCCCGCAGCGGTGCGGCTGCCGTAGAACATGGGTCTGCCGTCAGGGTCAGTGGTCAGGTAGTTGACGTAACTGTATTTGCCTTGCAGGGCGGTCAGGTCGCTGACAAGCCCCTGCGGGCCGTACAGCCGGGTGGCGGTGGTCTCGTAGCGGTCGTTATCCTGCAATTCCAGCCAGACATAGCCGCTGCCGCAGTTGCTCATCCGTACCCGCTGCTGGTGCTCCACCGGTTCTACGGTGGTGTCGGTCAGCAGCTTGCCGTTGTCCTTACTGTACACCCGCAGACTGCCGTCCAGCGCGTAGACAGCTATGGTGCTGTCGGTGGCGTCTACATCGTACAGCGGGGTCTTTGCGCCGGTCTCCAGATCATAGAGTTCGTAGCCGTGATCCTCGCCGCTGTGCCATGTTACCACATAGCCCGGGAAATACTGGCTGGGCTGCTCGTCAAAGGTGGCGATCAGTCCGCGGTCCTCGGTGGTCATATCCCGCAGCTCGTACCGGCCGTCACCGGTGGAAAAGCTGGCAAGACCGCCCGGGTAGACCTGTAAAAAGCCTGTGCACTGCTCGCCGGTCAGGACGTTGTACAAAATCTGGTCGGTGGTTTCTTCTCCGGTGGCAACATCCAGCTCCACCCAGTCGCTCAGGGTGTCGCTGTCGTAGAAAAGGCGGTAGGCCGAGGCGGCATCGGCGCGGTAGACGGGGGTGCCGTCCTTTTCCTGCACCACCACCCAGCTGTTCTGCTGGTAGTCGGTATCCCAGTCGTAATCGTCCAGCCCTTCCGGGCGGGCGTAGCAGCTGAACACCAGCTTATCGCCGCATACGGTGCAGCTGTATGCGCCCTCCGGCACCGGCAGCGCTGCGCCGGTGGAAAGGTCGATGACCTGACAGGTGCCGTAGCCGGACTCCGGGACGTATCCGCCATCGATCAGGCGGCTCTCCTGCAGCACCAGCAGGCCGTTTTGCAGGGTGGCGCTCTGCTCGCCCTCAAAGGACAGCACTTCGGTGCCGGTCTTGTCGTACAGGGCGGTGCGGCGGCCGCCCCGTCCGGTGGGGTCAGACCAGCTGCGCAGCCAGTAGTCTGCGATGCCGGTGGCACTGTCCTGCACCAGTGAGACGTTCTCGCTGCGGGTGGACTGGTGCAGCGGGGTGCTGCCGCACAGGATGGTGGTGCTGCTTCCGGAACGGCCGTAGCAGTACAGCGCCCGCAGACGGCCATCGTTCAGCACGGCAGGGTCGTACAGGGGCTTGCCGCTGTCGTCCGTGGGTACAGAAACGGCAGAGCTTGCAGCGCCCGGAACGCCGGTGGCGGGCGGCAGCAGGGCGCAGCCGCAGCCTAAAGTAAGGGCAAGGGCGACGCAGACTGCCCCACAGCCGATACGCAAGACAACACGCTTCATAAAAAATACTCCTTTGCAAAAACAGGGAGGAAAATTTTTCCGTTCACTCAGAATACGAAACAGCCGCATTTTTCATTGCAGAGTTTGCAGAAAAATGCGGCTAAAAACGGTTACAATTGCATTACAGCTGTGCCGGGGCATGGGACGCTTCTGCCTTGTCCATCTGCTCCAGCTGCCGCAGAAAGGCCAGCAAAAAGGGCAGAGAAATGAAGCAGGTGAGCGCGTCCGCAATGGGCTGGCAAAGCTCCACGCCCACAAGACCCAGCACCCGGGGCAGTACAAGAATCAGCGGGATAAAGCACACGCCCTGTCGGCAGCAGGCCAGAAAGGTGGCACGCCCGGCCTTGCCAACGCTCTGGAAGGTCATGTTGGTCACCACGATCACCGGCTGCAAAAGGATGGCAAAGCACTGGTAGCGGAAGGCGGGCAGCGCCACGGCGGTGACCGCAGGGTCATCCCGGAACAGGCGGATCAAAGTCTCATCGTTCCACCAGCACACCGCGATCAGCACCACCAGCAGCGCAAAGGCGGCTTTCAGGGTAAAGACGGCGGCCTGCCGTACCCGGTGGTACTTGCGCGCGCCGTAGTTGAAGGACGCCACCGGCTGCAAGCCCTGTCCCACGCCGATGGCCACCGAGAGGATGAACATAAAAATGCGGGACACGATGCTCATGCCTGCCACGGCGGCATCGCCGTAGCTGCGGGCGGCGATGTTCAGCAGCATGCCGCCGATGCTGTTCAGTCCCTGACGGCCAAAGCTGGGCGCGCCGCCTGCAAGGATCTGCAAAAACTCGCGCGGCTCCCGGGTGACGGCAGAAAGCCGGAACTGGCTGACCGTTTTGCCCCGCAGGAACATATACAGCAGGATGCCAAAGCTGATGGTCTGACTGAGCGCGGTGGCGATTCCGGCACCGGCAGTGCCCAGCCCCAGCCCGAACATGAACAGCGGGTCCAGTGCAATGTTCAGCAGTCCGCCGGTGACCAGCCCGATCATGGCAAGGTTCGCTTTGCCCTCATACCGCAGGATGTTGTTCATCACCAGACTGGAGATCATCAGCGGTGCGGCAAGCAGGATAGGCCGGGCGTAGGCGCAGGCATGGGGCAGGATGGTTTCGGTGCTGCCCAGCAGCATCATGAAGTCCGGCAGGGTGGCAAGACCGACCACCGCCAGCACTACGCCAAAGGCCAGCGCCGTAAAAAAGCTGGTGGAAGCAAAGCGGGTGGCGGCGTGGGTATCCTGACTGCCCAAGCGGCGGCTGATGATGGTGCCGGAGCCGTGCCCCAGCATAAAGCCCAGCGCCTGAATGATGGCCATCAGGCTGGAAACGACGCCCACCGCGCCGGAAGCGCTGGTGGAAATGCGCCCCACAAAAAAGGTATCGGCCAGATTGTAGATGCTGGTGATCAGCATACTTAAAATCGTGGGCGCGGCCAGACTGAGGATCAGCCGGGGGATAGGGGTCTCGGTCATTTTATGATATTGCACCGCAGTGCGGTCCTGCTGGGTCATGGGAAAATATCCTCCTTCAAAAAACGAGAAAGCCGCCCCTTCCAGAGCGGCAGATAGTCCTAATAGAAACAGTATAACGCAGTTGCGGCAAAATGTCGAGAGGGAGAAAAAACGGCCTTTCGCCCCTGCGAAGGGGCGAAAAAGCAGGCGAAAACAGGATGGTTTCTATATAAAGTGCTAAAGAATTGTCGAATTGCTTGTGAAAAATCACGATATGTGGTATTCTTTATAAGAAGGAATTGGAAAAATCTGTGCATTTTATGATTGGGAGGGATTTGTACATGAAATCCGTAGCACAAACTGTGATCGAGGCCGACCGCTTTTATACCATTGCCGCTCACACCGGCAATGTCATTCAGGCAGTGGAAGGCAGCAAGGACGGCGGCACTGTCCGTCTGGGCAAGTATGACCACAAGCCCGAGCAGGAGTGGAGCTTTGTCCGCGAGGGCGATGGCGTGTACCGCATCCGCAACCGTGCCTCCGGCAAGCTGCTGGATCTGACCATGACCGGCACTGCCAACGGCACATGGCTGCACCTGTGGGAGGACGTGGGCGGCACATCCCAGATGTGGAAGGTAGAGCACACCCCGGAGGGTACCGTGCGTCTGCGCTCCTCTTGGGCGGGCGGCAAGTGCGTGGACACCGTGGGCATCGGTGCCGAGGTGGGCGCAGTGCTGCAGATCTGGCAGGAAGTGCCCGGCGGTGGCGACCAGCTGTGGGTCATCTCTGAGGTAAAGGACCGCGTAAAGCGCGCCGCTAAGGTTGAGCAAGCAGCACCCGCTGCCGAGACTACGGCCGCACCGGCCAAGGAAGGCGCTCCCGCCAAGAAGCCCGCAGCCCGCAAGCCCCGCACCACCAAGAAGGTGGAGGAAAAGCCCGCTGCGCCCGCCGCAAAGGCCGCAGAGCCGGTCAAGGCAGAAAAGCCCGCCGCGAAGAAAGTTGCTAAGGCAAAGGCAGAACCTGCTGCCCCCGCCGCAGAGGTGAAGGCTGCGCCTGCTGTGGAGACTAAGGCCGAGCCTGTTACTAAGGCTGCCCCCGCTGCGGAAGCTAAAACTGCCCCTGCCGCCGCAAAGCCCAAGGCAAAGCGTGCACCCTGCAAAAAGACTGTAAAGAAGTAAAAACAGAATCATTGTTCTGCTTTTTAGAGATTTCCCCCGCAGCGCAAATGTTTCCGAAGGAAACAGGCGCTGCAAATGCCGTTTTCTGTTACGACCCCATCTGTGAACATAAAAAATCGGACAGACCGCAGTCTGTCCGATTTTTTGCTTTTTAAAATAATTTTTCCGCTGAAGATGATCAGAGCGAAGCGGAGACCATTCAAAATAGTCCTGCTTTACGCAGCAGGGGCGGCGGCATCGCTCTGGGCGGCGGTCTGCACGAACTGAATGATGCTCTCGATGGTCTGGCGCAGCTGCACAAGGCTTTCCACGTCAGAATCCTGCATCCGGGAGGTGGGTGCGGTCACCACGGTCTGGGCGGCAGTCACCGTGCCGGTCAGCTCTGCATGGATGTGGTGGGCGGGCACATCCAGCAGGATGTGAACCTTGGGGGACAGGGTCTTGAGCAGCCCCTGCTTTTCGATGCCCAGAATCAGCTGCGGCGCATCCTCCCCGGCGGCGAGGTTCGGCAGCTGAAGGTAAAGGTAGCCTTCCTTGGCGTTGGCGGGCTGTACGGTTTTGAGCTGCTTGAGATCCAGCTGAAAGTCGTTCACCTGCTGTAAGCCGGTGGCAGCGGGGTCTACCCCCAGCAGGGCAGCCAGCTGGTCTTGAGAGATGTAGCTGCCCAGCGACCAGCCCGGCAGCAGCAGGCTGGCCAGCGGATACTCGGCTACAACGGTGCTGCGCAGCTTGTTGTACAGCTGCCCGGCGTCGTACAGGGTCTCTTCCTCGCTGATGTACACCCGGGTCAGAGGGGCATCGTTGACGGTGCTGGTGCCCGTTGGGTACAGTACCAGCTGCACCGCCCGGGGGGTGTACTGGCCGGTCAGACTGCCGGTGGTGCCGCCGAACTTGTCCAGCAGAGCGTAAAGGGCGGGGGGCTCGGCCTCGGTGGAGGTGATGGTGTAGTCCAGCGCGAAGCTGGCACCGCTCTGGAATGCCTTGATCTTGCGGCTGACTAAGCTGTACAGCACCGCCGCAGCCACCACACACACCAGAACCAGACACAGCAGAACGATCAGCGCTGCACGCAGGCCGGTGCGCTTTTTGTGGGAAGATGCCATGAGAAAACCTCTCCTTCCGGTAAAACGTATTTGCTTCAGCATAACGGAACTGCCCGCAAATGTCAAGCGCCGCATACTGCGGATAAAACAAAAAACCTGAAACATTTCTGTTTCAGGTTTCTGGCGGAAAGATGGGGATTCGAACCCCAGAACGCTTTTGACACGTTACACGATTTCCAGTCGTGCGCCTTAGACCAACTCAGCCATCTTTCCACATCTTTTGTTCTGCCTTTGGGCGGGTGCCCTTGGCGCTCCACTATAATACCTGAAAGCAGGCTTTTTGTCAAGGATTTTTTTGAAAAAAATCAGACTTTTTTAAAAATGACGAAAAAACGCGAGAAAGCGTTCTGCCGCATGGACGGAAAGCACAAAAAGCCCTTGACGCACCTTTAAAATGGGTCTATATTGAGGGCAAAGAGCGCTGCGGCGGGTCATTTTGTGCCGCAGCGGCGGGAAATATAAGGAGGATGCTTTATGACTTATCCTGAAGTGCTTGCCAATGCCCGTACCTGCATTGGTCAATACTGCAAGGCATGCCCGGTGTGCAACGGCGTGGCCTGTAAAAACCAGATCCCCGGCCCGGGTGCCAAGGGTGTGGGCGATACCGCCATCCGCAATTATAATAAGTGGGCAGACATCCGGGTGAACATGGACACCCTGTGCCCCGGCGGTGTGCCGGACACTACGCTGGAGCTGTTCGGCAAAAGCTTCCGCTATCCCTTCTTTGCGGGCCCCGTGGGCGCGGTGAACCTGCACTACTCCGATACCTACACCGATATGACTTATAACGATGTGCTGGTGCGCGCCTGTGCCGAAAACGGCATTGCTGCCTTTACCGGCGACGGCACCAACCCCACCGTGATGGAGATGGCTACCCGCGCCATCGGCGCTGCGGGCGGCTGCGGCGTGCCCACCATCAAGCCGTGGAACATCGACACCATCCGCGAGAAGATGGCACAGGCCAAGGCCAGCGGCTGCTTTGCCGTGGCCATGGACGTGGACGCAGCGGGTCTGCCCTTCCTGAAGAACATGACCCCGCCCGCCGGCAGCAAGAGCGTGGAGGAGCTGACCGAGATCGTGCAGCTGGCAGAGCGTCCCTTCATTGTCAAAGGCGTGATGACCGTCAAGGGCGCACTGAAGGCAAAGCAGGCCGGTGCCGCTGCCATCGTGGTGTCCAACCACGGCGGCCGCGTGCTGGACCAGTGCCCTGCCACCGCCGAGGTGCTGCCGGAGATCGCCGCAGCCCTCAAGGGCACCGGCGTGAAGGTGCTGGTGGACGGCGGCATCCGCACCGGCGTGGATGTGTTCAAGGCGCTGGCATTGGGCGCAGACGGCGTGCTGATCTGCCGCCCCTTCGTGACTGCTGTCTACGGCGGCGGCGCAGAGGGCGTGAAGTGCTACATCGATAAGCTTGCCGGAGAACTGGCCGACACCATGCAGATGTGCGGTGCCCATACGCTGGCCGAGATCACCCCGGATATGGTGCGGGTCTGAGCTTTCTATTATAAGTAACAAAAAAGGAGATGCCCAACAGGACATCTCCTTTTTTGTTACTTCAAGGTGCCGTCCAGCACCTGCTGGTAATACCACGGTTTCGGGGCGTGGAAGGTCTTGCCGCTGAGGAAGGCAAAGTCCGGCTGGGTGAAACGGGGCATGGTCAGCTCCCATGCGCACAGCGCCTGATACTTCAGCTTCAGCTCCCGGTTGGCGCTGTTGTTGCCATACTTGCTGTCGCCAAGGATGGGGCAGCCGATACTGGCCATGTGGGCGCGGATCTGGTGGGTGCGGCCGGTGATCAGCTGCACCTTCAGCAGGGCAAGACGGCCGGAGACGGCGATAGTCTCGTACCGGGTCTCCACCTCCTTGGCGCCGGGCTGTTTGTCCTCCACGATCTTCACGATGCCGCGGTCGGCGTCCTTGAGCAGGTAGCCGCCCAAGGTGGCATCCGGCGGCATGGGACGGCCAAAGGTGACGCAGAGGTAAGTCTTTTGCACCTCACGGTTCTTGATGGCAGAAAGGAACAGCTCCTCAGCCTCCGGGGTCTTGGCAATGATCACAAGGCCGCTGGTGCCGGTGTCCAGCCTGTGGCACAAGGCGGGGGTGTACAGGTCGTTCTCCTTGTACTCGCCCTGCTTGTTCAGGTACAGCAGCGCCCGGTTCAGCAGGGTGTCGTCCTCCGGGCCGTCCACCGCAACGCCGGCGGGCTTGTTCACGATCAAGATCTGCGGGCAATCGTACACCACCTGCGCCGGGGTGCGGGCGTTCTTCCACGCGGGGCCTTCCACCCGGCGGTCGGCGTCCAGCACGTCGTCCAGAATGAACAGCTTGATCTCATCGCCTGCCATCACGCGGGTGGAAAGCGGCTGCTTTTTGCCGTTCAGCTTGATCTTGTTCTCCCGCAGCGCCTTGTTCAGACGGCCGGGGGTCAGGGCGGGGTACTGTTGGGTCAGATAATTGTCCAGCCGGGTGGGGGCAAGACACTTTACTTTTAAAATTTTCACAGGAAATTCCTCTCTATGCTCTATAATAAGAATAAGCTTTGCGTCGTTTTTATTGTAGCGAAAGTAAAACTGCGCGTCAAGCACAGAAAACTTTATTTTTATGGCAGAACGGAAGGGAGTGAAAAACAACGACGAAAGCTTGAATGAAAAAATACAGTGGTAAGGCCAGCGGCTCCGCTAAAGAGGAGCTGCAAGACAAAAAAGGAGAAACAAAAATGATTTTTAAACAGGATACGGAAAAAAACGAACTGAATTTGATCTTTTCGGAAACGGATGAAGTGGGTACTGCAAAGCTTGTAGAGGATTTCTGCGATGGAATGGCATGGTTTCTTATTATGTTTGCGGCGAGAGTGGGCTGTCAGTCTGAAAATGCAAAGGTACTGAAAAAGGTTTGCATGGAACAGATCGAAAAGACTGTTGATGCTGTCATCGATGACGGAAATCTGGAGAAATTGCAGAAAGTTCTGGAGGAAAGCATCCCGGAGGAATATGCTGAACTCGCGCAGAAGATGGAAGAAGAAGGCTTTGATGAGGACTGGATTCGGGGAGCGATCCGTTTGGCTCAAGAATGCGGCAGCGTGGAAGGTGCGATCGATTTTCTGAAGGATGAGTTCGAAGAACTGGGTTGTGAAGATGATGAATGACCACGATGCGGCGTGTTAAACAGGTCTTGACAAACGTTTTGCGTATGCTATAATTTAGCTGTACGCAAAGGGGCACTTCGCCTGCCTTGCGGAATGTAAAATTATGACAGATGGCAATGATGGGGTCAGAAATGCACACACCACCGTCCAGAGAGAGCGCCCACGGCTGTAAGGTGCTCCGGTCGGGATCATTTCGCGCCACCCCGGAGCTTCCGGCGAATGCAAACCGGACGCTGCGCAGCGTTAATGCGCCGAAAGCGGCAGGGGACACGTTATCCTTTGCAATTTGGGTGGTACCACGGAGTTTGATGCACAAGCAGCCTTCGTCCCTTTTGGGATGAGGGCTGTTTTTTGTTTTTTCACCGTGCCGCCCCTCTGCCATAACAGCATAAAAAACGGCGCACATGCGCCAAAGACGATTGAGGAGAGAAAGATCTATGCAATGGACCGGTTTGAATGAACTGCGCGAAAAGTACCTGAGCTTCTTTGAAAGCAAGGGTCATCTGCGTCTGGACAGCTTCCCCCTGGTACCCAAGAACGACCCCAGCCTGCTGCTGATCAACAGCGGCATGGCTCCCATGAAAAAGT
>OGGD01001373.1_pt1 | contig 12238 bp, 10 predicted proteins | sample 1571091 | NCBI WGS metagenome assembly OGGD01 (sample SAMEA2582073, study PRJEB24529) | metagenome | biome: Human gut stool | place: China | collected 2011
GCCCGCAGTGAGCTGATTGTGTTCAACCGCGCTGAGGCCGTGAACAACGATGCCGCCCGTCAGGAGCTGCACAAGCTGGTGCGTCAGGCCTCCCGCAAGTGCGATATCGCCTATGAGTTCGCCGACGGCAGCGTGGCATACGATGACATCCCCGACCCGCTGCCCTTTGATCTGAACGCCCCGATCGTTGAGATCGGCGAGGACGATTTCGGTATCTGGTATATGGACTGCCAGGACGAGCCCCAGAAGTATACGGGCAAGACCGTCCGGTTCCTGGCGCAGGTCTGCCAGACCAACCGCGCGGGCAAAAACAGCTTTGTGCCCGGCCGTTTTGCAATGACCTGCTGTGTGCAGGATATCCAGTTCGTGGGCTTCCCCTGCAGCTATGATGGCTACAAGGCACTGGAGCAGCGCGCCTGGGTCACTGTGACCGCCAAGGTCAATTACAAGTTCCACAACATCTACCGCGGCAAGGGCCCGGTGCTGACCGCCATTTCGGTGGAGCCCGCCGAAAAGCCGCAGAACGATGTTGTAACATTCTCTTAATCCTATCTTATACAGGGAGGACTTCACCATGAAAACTCTGTTCCGTGTTCTGGGTGCCGTTGCCGCTGTGGCTGTTACCGGTGCCGCCATCGTCGTGCTGGACAAAGTTCTGAACGACAAGGACCCGCTCCACGTCGAAAACGTGGAGTTCCCCGAGGAAGCTGAAAAGGACCCCGCCGAGGCCGAAAAGACTGCCGAGGCCTACGCCGAGGGCGAGGCCAAGGAGACCGCTCCCGGTGACGCATGGCCCCCTGCCTTTGAAAAGGCTCCTGCTGAGCCCGAGACTGCGCCCGCAGCCCCGGTGGTGGAAGCTGCCCGGGCAGAGGAGCCTGCCGAGGAAAAGCCTGCGGCAGAGGGAACGACCGTGAATCCTGTGGAGGCAGGCCCTGCCGTTGCCCCCAAGGATGAGAACGGCAAGTTCGATACCACCAAGATCGCGGAGGCCAGCGATTTCACCGGCATCGAAGAGGAATCCGGCTGCAAGAGCTGAGCAAAGCAATAAAAGGACGCTGTGCCGCAGGGCACAGCGTCCTTTTTCTGTCTGGGTCATTTCCGCAGGGCTTTGGCGGCTTCGGTGCCTGCCACGGCACCCTCGTACACGGCCTTGGCGACCTGCAGCAGCCCGCCGGTGCAGTCTCCGGCGGCATACAGGCCGGGCAGGGTGGTCTGCATGTGGTCATCCACCACGATCCGGCTGCCGTTCACCTCGGCTCCCAGCTTACGGGCCAGGGCGGTGCTGCCTGCCACGCCCAGCGCCACGAACACGCCGGAGACTTCCAGCGTCCCGCCGTCTTTCAGCTGCACGCCGGTGACCCGCTCTTCGCCGAGGATGGCTTCCACGACTTCCGTCCGCATGGCCACCTCCGGCGGGAACTGTGCCGTCAGCGGGGCCCCGCCCGTGAGCAGGGTGACGCTGTGAGCCACGGGCAGCAGGGCCTGTACCTCATGGAGGGCGTACTCTCCGCTGCCCAGCACGGCCACATCCCTGCCGCGGTAGAAAAAGGCATCGCAGGTGGCGCAGTAGCTCACGCCGTGGCCCTCCAGCCCGGCAAGGCCCGGAATGCGGGGCGCTGCCCGGGAAGCCCCCGTGGCCAGAATGACGGCATCGGCAGGGAAATCTCCGGCCAGCGCCTCCACGGTCAGCTTGTCGGTGTAGGTCAGGCCCACGGCCTCGGTGGTGACGAACTCCACCCCCACGGCTTTGGCACCCTCGATGCCCCGGCGTTCCAGCTCGGCACCGGTGATGGGTTCGGCAAAGCCGTAGTAGTTCTGGATGAGCTCGGCCCGGTCCAGTGCGCCGGGGCCCTTGGTCAGAACGGTGGTCTGCACCCCGGCGCGCGCGGCATACAATGCCGCCGAGACACCTGCGGGGCCGGAACCAATGATCACAATGTTAGACATGGCAGTTTCTCCTTATGGTAGGTTGTACAGAGGACTGTTTGATCTTATGATAACTATTATACCTCAACTCCCCGCACTTTTCATCTCCGATGAACTGTGCTATACTGAAAACATCGCAAAAATCGACACCATGGAGGGGAAACCTATGTCCAAGCAGCGCCTGCTTTTTATCACCACCGGCGGCACCATTGCCAGCGTGCGCACCGCACAGGGGCTCAAGCCTGTTCTGACCAGCGAGGAGCTGCTGGCCCATCTGCCGGAATTGCAGCAGCTCTGCTGCCCGGAAACGCTCAATCTGTGCAGCATCGACAGCACCGACCTTGGCCCGGAGCACTGGCTGATGATGGCCAAGGCTGTGCAGGAAAACTATGCGCTTTACGATGGCTTTATCATCTGCCACGGCACCGATACGCTGGCCTACTCGGCGGCGGCGCTGTCCTACCTTGTCCAGAACGCGGACAAGCCCATCATCCTCACGGGTGCCCAGCAGCCCATTTCCAACGAGATCACCGATGCCAAGAAGAACCTGCGGGACAGCGTGATCTGTGCCCTTGATCCTGGCAGCCGGGGTGTGATGGTGGTGTTTGGGGGGCACGTCATTGCGGGCACCCGCGCCAAGAAGAACAAGACCATCAGCTACGATGCCTTTGCGTCGGTCAACTTCCCGGCGCTGGCGCTGGTGCAGGGTGACCGGCTGGTACGGTATGTGGCTTCGCCCTGGCCCACCGGCCCGGTGGAGTTTGGCCGGGCGCTGAACCCAAAAGTGTTCCTGCTCAAGCTGACCCCCGGCCTTGGGCCGGAGCTTATCCCGGCCATCTTTCAACAATACGACTGCGTCATTGTGGAAAGCTTTGGCGTGGGCGGTATTCCCCAGCGGCTCATGGATGCCTTTGCCGAGGAGCTGGGCGACTACGACAAGACCCACAAGATTCTGATCCTGACCACGCAGGTCACTTATGAGGGCAGCGATGTGGGCATTTACGAGGTGGGAAAGCGGGTCAAGAATCGCTTCCGCTTCCTGGAGGCCCACGATATGACCATTGAGGCTGTTGTCACCAAGGTCATGTGGCTGCTGGCCCAGAACTGCGAGAACTTTGACCGGCTCCAGCAGCGCTTCTACCGGCAGATCAATTTTGATACATTCTATCATTGAAACAAACGGGAGATGCCCCACCGGCACCTCCCGTTTCTGTTATGCGAACACCAGCTGCACCAACAGCACATAACACACCGTATCGCCGGTGATGGAGACCCAGTAGAACTGGTCCGGCAGGGTGATGAAGAAGATGAACCAGCCCCTGTCAATTTGAAAACTTTTTGTCCGTCACTCGTGGACTTTTGGCGAATCAGGACAAAGTTTTGCCAAAAGACTTGCACTTTGATGCTTTACTGTGGTAAAATCGAAGCGTACTTTCATTTGGAAAGACAAGGGGGAAAAAGTATATGACCAACATCTGCATCATCGCCACCATCATCATCTATCTGGTGGCAATGCTGTTGGTTGGGTTTGCATACAGCAAGTCCAACAACGACAGCACCGATTTCTACCTTGGCGGCCGCAAAATGGGCCCGCTGGTCACGGCCATGAGCGCCGAAGCCAGTGATATGTCCAGCTGGCTGCTGATGGGAATGCCGGGCCTTGCCTACCTCACCGGCATCGCCTCGCCCGGCTGGACCGCCATCGGCCTGGCGCTGGGCACCTGGCTGAACTGGCTCATCGTGGCCCGGCGGCTGCGGCGGTACTCGGCCAATCTGGATGCCATCACCGTGCCGCAGTTCCTGTCCCTGCGCTTCCACGACCAGCGCAATCTGCTCAATGCACTGGGCGCGGTGATCATCATCGTGTTCTTTGTGCCCTACACGGCTTCGGGCTTTGCCGCCTGCGGTAAGCTGTTCCACAGCCTGTTCGGCGTGGATTACATGGCGGCCATGGTGGTCTCGGCCTGCGTCATCGTGGGCTATACCATCACGGGCGGCTTCCGCGCCGTTACCACTACCGACCTCATCCAGTCCGTTGTGATGAGCCTGGCCCTTGTGGCTGTGCTGGTATACGGCATTGGCGCGGCAGGCGGCTGGGATGCCGTTGTGGCCAACGCCCAGAGCCTGCCCGGCTACCTGACCATGATGGCCAGCCACAACGCCGCCGAGGGCACGGCCACCTCGTACAGCCTGCTGGACATCGTCTCCACCATGGCGTGGGGCCTGGGCTACTTCGGAATGCCCCACATCCTGCTCCGCTTCATGGCCATTGAGGAGGAAAAGAAGCTGGTACTCAGCCGCCGCATTGCCAGCTTGTGGGTCGTCATTGCCATGACCGCCTCCATCATCATCGGCATGGTGGGCCTTGGCATGACCAAGGCGGGCGCGCTGGAGTACCTGAGCGGCTCCTCCAGCGAGACGGTCATCGTCCGCATTGCAAACCTCATTGCACAGCACGGCATTCTGGCAGCCGTTCTGGCGGGCCTGATCCTGGCGGGCATCCTTGCCGCCACCATGTCCACCGCCGACAGCCAGATGCTTGCTGCCGCGTCCAGCGTCTCCCAGAATATCCTGCAGGAGTTCGGCCACATGAAGCTGACCGAGCGCCAGAGCCTGTTTGCCGCCCGCCTGACCATCATCTGCGTCAGCGTGGTGGGCGTGGTGCTGGCCCGTGACCCGGATTCCAGCGTGTTCGGCATCGTCAGCTTTGCATGGGCCGGTTTCGGCGGCGCATTCGGTGCAGTCATGCTCTGTGCGCTCTTCTGGAAGCGCTGCAACTGGCAGGGCGCGCTGGCCGGAATGCTCGCCGGCGGCCTGATGGTCTTTGTCTGGAAGTACCTCGTCAGCCCTCTGGGCGGCGTGTTCGGCATCTATGAGCTGCTGCCCGCCTTCCTGACCTCACTGCTGGTCTGCGTGGTGGTCAGTCTGGTCACCCCCGCCCCTTCGAAGGAGATCGAAGCCGAGTTTGAGGCGGCGAAATAAGAAACAAAAGCAAGGGCCATTGCACGGGAATCTGTGCAATGGCCCTTGCTTTATACCCGGCGCACAACGCCGTTCTCAACAAAGAAAAGATTCGGCTAAGAAAGAATATTTTATATACAAAAAAAGAAAGGATTGCTTGTGCAGAGTCACAAAAATGCGACATAAATTAAAGTATACAACAAGAAATGCTTTAAAACCGTAAAATTGTAAGGATATACCATAAAAAAATACTAACATTTTGGAAGGAGATGCCGTATCATGGATTTATAAATGAGCATACAGCTTGCGGGCCGTGTGCCAAAATTGTCCGGAAATTTGAGGAAGGAGTATTTTCATGGGAAAATCAACAGTGGATGCGTCTGCAGGGTTTGGATTGCGTGATAAACTTGCATACGCAGCGGGTGACTTTGGCTGCAATATGAGTTTTGCGCTCAAAGGTTACCTGACGATTTATTGGACGCAGTTTATGGGGATCGACAACTACCTGATGGCATCTCTTCTGCTGATCGTGCAGATCTGGGACGCAATCAACGATCCTATTATCGGAGCAATGGTAGATGCGGATACGCACAAATACCGCCGGAACAAGTTCCTTGCCTATATCTGGTTCGGTGCGATCGGACTGACCGTGGCCGGTGCACTTTGCTATCTGCCGTTCCCGCAGGCTCCCAGTATGGTCAAGAATATTCTGTTTGTGGCAGGCTATATGATCTGGGATGCTTTCTACACCGTTGCAAATGTGCCGTATGGCTCGATGCTGTCTCTGATCTCGGATGACCCGATCCAGCGTGCACAGCTGTCGACTTTCCGCTCCATTGGTTCTATGGGCGGTGGGCTTCTTACCGGTATGCTGATTCCGGTGATCATTTATGATAACCAGAACAACCTGCGCGGTGAGCAGATGTTTGTCATCGCTCTGATCATGGGTGTGATCGGTCTGGTCTGCTTCCGCTTTATGGTCACGAACACAAAGGTGCGTGTGGACACCACGATCACTCTGAAAGAGGATGCGCCGAAGTTCAACGTCATGAAGGCGTTCAACAACTTTATCCATAATCGCCCGGCTGTGGGCGCAACGCTGGCACCTATCGCAACGTTTATTGGTATGTATGGTGCCTCTACTGCAGGCCAGATCCTGTTCCAGGCTTATTTCAAGAATGCAAAGATCTCCGGCCTTGTGGGTATGATCTCCTACTTTGGCGTTTTCATTTTCAGTCCTTTTGTGAGCCGTATCGTCAAGCGCTTTGGCAAGAAGGAAGCCGTGACCTTTGGTTCAGTAGTCTGTGCGCTGGCGTACGTCCTGATGCTGGTTCTGCCCATCACACCGGACGGCCGGGGCCTCAGCCTTTATGTCCTGTGTCAGATCATTGCAATGCTGGGCGGCGGTATCGGAAGCTGCCTGAGCTGGTCTCTGATGGCAGATGCGATCGATTACAACGAGTGGAAATTTGGCGTGCGAGAAGAAGGCACTACCTATGCACTGCACTCCTTCTTCCGTAAGCTTGCACAGGGCATCGGACCTTCTCTGGGCCTTGTTCTGGCAACCAAACTGGGCTATGATGCATCTCTGAAGGCTGCACAGACGATCGAAGTGGCAACCCGGATGCGCTATCTGGTGCCGATCATGTATCTGGGAAGCTATATCCTGATGATCATTGCGTACGGCGTGGTGTTCAATCTGGATAAAAAGACGCTGGCGCAGATGGAAAGCGATCTGAAAGAACGCCGTGCAAAGAACGAAAAGTAAAGGATCTTAAAATCAGAGGAATATAAGAACGGAAACCTTCTGATAAGATGATAGAAAGCCCTCCTTTCGCCTGAGTGCGACAGGAGGGCTTTCTTTTTTTCAGTTGATCAGAATCGCCATCATCTCAGCGCAGGGGACCACGAAGCCGAACCCGAAGAAGAACAGCAGGTCGAGCACAAACTTCCAGAGCCGGACAGTAGGGGAGCAGAAGTTCATGGAGCGGGTGACGGAGGCACCTATCTCACCCCAGTGTCGGTAGTAGCCGGTCTGCTCAAAGTTGTTCCAGAGCTCCAGCGAGAGAAATTCTATCCCGACGAACAATGGGAAAAACACCCAGGAGGGAAGCCAGCCGTCTGCCTGCAGGTTCCCATTGCTCAGGGTACGCCAGTGGACGGCCATCCGGCCCGGGCAGGCGAGGATGCCCCAGATGGCCAGTGCGGCACTGAGCCAAAACAAAACTGCCCGTACCGAGCGCCAGTCAATGGATTGTTGACGGCGCAGCAGAGTAAAGAAATCTTCCAGCGGGACTTCCGGTGCAATATCTGCTTCCTGCGGGTCGCGGCAGTGCATCAGGTCGGCAAGGGTCAGCCCCAGCGCGTCGGCCAGTGGTTCCAGCGTGTTGATGTCCGGCAGGCCGACCCCGCGTTCCCATCGGCTGACAGCCTTATCTGTTACATGCAGCTGCTGGGCCAGCTCTGCCTGTGTTAATCCTTGTGACTTGCGCATCCGGGCGAGAAATGCCCCGAACGTTTTCGCATCCATTGTGCTCACATCCTTTGGAAAAAGGATAGCATACCACGCACCAAAAGGCAATCGATGCTTCGTTTACAGACGCTGAAACGCAAAAACTCCCCACCCTGTGCTCGGTCAATGAGCACAGGGTGGGGAGCTTCTTTATATGGAGTTCAGAAGAAAAATGCTGGGATCAGAGCTTACAGCTGGGGGCCGGCAGAGACCAGAGCCTTGCCGTGCTCGTTACCCTCGTACTTCTTGAAGTTCTTGATGAAGCGGCCAGCCAGATCCTTGGCCTTCTCCTCCCACTGGGAAGCGTCGGCGTAGGTATCGCGGGGATCCAGGATGCCGGTGTCAACACCGTTCAGGACGGTGGGAACCTCGAAGTCGAAGTAGGGAACCTTCTTGGTGGGCACGTTGTTGATATCGCCGTTCAGGATAGCATCGATGATGCCACGGGTGTCCTTGATGGAGATGCGCTTGCCGGTGCCGTTCCAGCCGGTGTTGACCAGGTAAGCCTTAGCGCCGCTCATCTTCATCTTCTTGACCAGCTCCTCAGCGTACTTGGTGGGGTGCAGCTCCAGGAAAGCCTGGCCGAAGCAAGCGGAGAAGGTGGGGGTGGGCTCGGTGATGCCGCGCTCGGTGCCAGCCAGCTTTGCGGTGAAGCCGGACAGGAAGTAGTACTGGGTCTGCTCGGGGCTCAGGATAGAGACGGGAGGCAGAACGCCGAATGCGTCAGCAGACAGGAAGATGACATTCTTTGCAGCAGGTGCAGAAGAGACGGGACGGACGATGTTCTGGATGTGGTTGATGGGGTAGGACACACGGGTGTTCTCGGTGACAGACTTGTCAGCGAAGTCGATGTGACCCTCGGCATCCAGAGTGACGTTCTCCAGCAGAGCGTTGCGCTTGATGGCGTTGTAGATATCGGGCTCGGACTCCTTATCCAGGTTGATGACCTTAGCGTAGCAGCCGCCCTCGAAGTTGAACACACCGTTGTCGTCCCAGCCGTGCTCGTCATCGCCGATCAGCAGACGCTTGGGATCGGTGGACAGGGTGGTCTTGCCGGTGCCGGACAGACCGAAGAAGATGGCGGTGTTCTCGCCGTTCTTGTCGGTGTTGGCAGAGCAGTGCATGGAGGCAATGCCCTTCAGCGGCAGGAAGTAGTTCATCATGGAGAACATACCCTTCTTCATCTCGCCGCCGTACCAGGTGTTGACGATGACCTGCTCCTTGCTGGTGATGTTGAACAGCACAGCAGTCTCGGAGTTCAGGCCCAGCTCCTTGTAGTTCTCGACCTTAGCCTTGGAAGCGTTGTAAACAACGAAATCAGGCTCGAAGTTCTCCAGCTCCTCAGCGGTGGGACGGATGAACATATTGGTAACGAAGTGTGCCTGCCAGGCCACTTCCACGATGAAACGCACTGCCATGCGGGTGTCCTTATTGGCGCCGCAGAAAGCATCCACGACGTACAGGCGCTTGTTGGACAGCTCCTTCTGAGCGATCTCCTTGACAGCCTTCCAAGCCTCCTGAGAAGCGGGGTGGTTGTCGTTCTTGTACTCATCGCTGGTCCACCACACGGTGTCCTTGGAGTTCTCGTCCATCACGATGAACTTGTCCTTGGGAGAACGGCCGGTGTAGATACCGGTCATCACGTTCACAGCACCCAGCTCGCTGACGTGACCCTTCTCGTAGCCTTCCAGCTCGGGCTTGGTCTCCTCGGCGAACAGCTGCTCGTAGGAGGGGTTGTGCACGACTTCAGTCGTGCCGGTGATGCCATACTTGGTAAGATCCAACTTTGCCATATTTGCGTACCTCTACTTTCGTTTGATCCTTACATAACTCTGTGTAGGAGATGCAGCGCCATTTATGGTACGGACACCGCATAAGGGGGAGACAGCACAGAACGATGCAATGCAAATTCTCCTGTCTATCATTATACACAAAAGCTTTCCAAAAGCAATAAATGGAAGGTTCTGTTTGCAAAAAAGAAACAAATTTCATAAACAGGCTTTCCCGCATTAAGTAATTTCACGAAGCCCGGCAGGGATGCAGACTGTGAAAAATAAGGCGGGACGGGGAAAAACCGACATTTTGATAAAAGTTTGACAAGCAGGGATACATGAAAAAAACAGGACGCTTTGCGCATTTTTATCCCCGATTTGCCGCTGCCTTTGTCTTATTGTGCAATTTTTTCGTAGGCTCAAACGTTTTTCTGGCAAAAGGACTTTACTTGTGCTATACTTATTTTAAATAGAAACACTTTTCTGCCCGCTGCGGCGGCCTACATATAAAGGAACTGCCATGAAAACTATCTACATTCTGCTCACCCGCTCCGGCACGCTGCTGTCCAAACTGGTCTATGCCGCCACCGGTTCCAGCTATACCCACGCCTCCATGGCCTTTGATGCAGAGCTGAGTTGCCTGTACAGCTCCACCCGCAAAAACGGCTACACCATGTTCCCGGCGGGCCCCAGCAAAGAATACCTGAACAAAGGCGTTTTCCGTCTGCGGGACGACGCCCCCTGTGCGCTGTACGCGCTGGAGGTGTCCGATGAGGCCTATTCCCACGCACTGTGCCGCGCCGAGGAGTTCATGCGTCACAGCGAGGAGTACAGCTTCAACACGCTGGGGCTGATCTTGTGCGGGCTGCATATCCGCTGGCAGCGCCGCCACCATTATTTCTGCTCCCAGTTCGTCAGCGAAGTGCTGGAACAAAGCGGTGCGCTGGCGCTGCCCAAGGACAGCACCCTGATGCACCCCAACGACTATACCCTGCTGCCCCAGCTGAAGTGCCTGTACAAGGGACGCTTAGCCGACCTGCCCCAGCGCAAGGCCATGGAGCTGGGCGAGACGCCCTCGATGGTCAGCATCTATACCGGACTGCTGGTGGAGCTGCTGCAGCGCCGGGCGCAAAGGTTTTTTGAGTGATTTTTCTGTATAAAACCGAAATTTCCGCTTTTTTGAGCGCTGCTCTTGCATTTTGCAGCCAATTGTGGTAATATTATTCGGCGGTATTGTTTTGCCGCAGAATATGCGCTCGTAGCTCAGCCGGTAGAGCATCTGACTTTTAATCAGAGGGCCAGGGATTCGAGTTCCCTCGAGCGCACCAAAATCCCACGAAGAATCGTAAGATTCCTCGTGGGATTTTCTTTTTTCTGAGGCTCTGCACACTTTTGCACACTTTTTGCACACCGGCGGGAAAGCCGTGTTTTTCCTTGCATTGTCTGCATTCTGTGCATCGTGGCGGAACTTGTCGGGGCAAAGCCCCTCCATCTTGCTGCGCAAGACCGCTCCGTCGCTTAAAAGCCCCACTGGGGCTTTCATTGCTGCGCTGCGCTTGCAAACGCGAATTTTCCATACTTTTTTCAGGCGAACAGCAGGCGGGTGAACTCACGCCGCTGCTCGGGGTTCATCTGTCGGACAACTTTCAGCATCCCTTCCGGGGTGTTCTGGATGCTGTCCGGCAGATTTTCTTTTACCGGCACAGAGCCGGATTTGGGGGAACCGATGTCCTGTGAATAGAAGTCTGCTTCCAGCTTCTCGGCCAATTCCAACCGGGGCTTGTCCTGCGTGTGGGCGTAGGTGTCCATCAGGATGCCGGTGGTGGCGTGACCGGTGTTGCCCTGCACGGCTTTAATGTTGCCGCCGGATTCGATCAACTGGTAAGTGGCACTGGAGTGGCGCAGACCGTGGAACACGATCTTCTCAAACTCCGGGTGCTCTGCACGCCAAGTGCGGTACCATTTAGAAAGGGCTTCCGGGGCAACAGGCATGCCGTTGGGCAGGCGGAAGAGCTGGCCACAGTTGCGATATCTGCCATCCATGGCAAGCTCGTCCTGACGGAGCTTTTCCAGCCAAGCCAGCAGTTCCTCTTTCAAGGGTCTCGTCAGATAAAGGGTGCGGCTGGATTTCTTGGTTTTCGGCTTCTTCAGCACCAGTGCGGAGCTGCTGCCCTCACGCTGGTCGGGGAAGATGTGGTAGATCTGATTCGGGTCGGTCTTTTCCAGTGCAGCCTTTTCGGTGCGCTGTAAGCTCCTGCCGACCGTGATGGTCCCACGTCCATCCGCTGCATCGAAGTCGATGTCTCCCGGCTGCAAGCCAAGGATCTCTCCGACACGCAGCGAGAGAATCATGCTCAGATGAACAGCAAGGTGGAGCGTTGGATCGGTCATGGTCTGCAACGCAGCAAGCATGGTCTTTTCGTCCCAGATGGCACGTTCTTCCGAGGTCGATTTCGGGGCTTCTCTCGGAATCGGTGACTTGAGGAGCAGACCCCACTCAACGGCATAGGAAAAAGCAGTCTTGAGCATGGCGTGGACTTCCCGGATGGAAGCACCCGTCAGAAACTGCCGCTTCTGTTTGTCGGTGAGCGTTTGCTTGACACCCTGCTTATACAGTCCGCGCGGTGTCCGGCTCAGGGTGGCGTAGAACTGTTCAAGGTCATACGTCTGAACCTTCTGAATCTGCTTCTTGCCGAGATAGGGCACGACAAGATTCTGAATCATGGCTACCGTGTGGGTGTAGGTTTTGGGTGCCCACTTGTGCTTGCTGGACTGGATGGGGAGCCACTTGTACAGCATTTCCGCTACCGTCATTGCATCGGGTATGAGGAACGTACCGTCCAAGAGTTCTTTCTCTACCGAGATCTTGCGGTCTTGCGCTTCCTTCTTGGTTTTGAAGCTCTCCCAGCCTTCACAGATCCGGCCAGCATGGTCTTTGTATTTGAAACGAACGGAGTAGGAATCTCCGCGCCTGAGAATAGATGCCATAGATGTTCCCTCCCTCAGACCGCAGCAAACCAATCGTCAAAGCTCTGCTTGCTTACCCGGATGCTGGTACCGAGGCGGA
>OGGD01001391.1_pt1 | contig 12071 bp, 7 predicted proteins | sample 1571091 | NCBI WGS metagenome assembly OGGD01 (sample SAMEA2582073, study PRJEB24529) | metagenome | biome: Human gut stool | place: China | collected 2011
CAGCTGAATGGCGCGCACGCCGCGGGCGGTACGGCCGATCAGACGGGCGTCGCTCTCCTTAAAGCAAATGCTCATACCATCGTGGGTAGCCACGATCAGATTGCGGTTGCCGTCGGTGATCTCCACCCAGCTCAGTTCATCGCCCTCGTCCAAATTGATGGCGATAATGCCGGTTTTGCGAATATGATCGTACTGGCTGATCTCCGTGCGCTTGATCACACCGTTCTTGGTAACCATGCACAGGTACTGGCGCTCTTCGCTGTCCGGCACCCGCACCATAGCGCTGATCTGCTCCTCATTCTCCAAAGGCAGCAGGTTCACCACATTCATACCCTTGCTGGTACGGGAGGCGGCGGGGATCTCGTATCCCTTCATCTTAAACACCTTGCCCTTGTTGGTAAAGAGCATAATGTAGTCGTGGGTGGAGCAGGTAAACATGGTCTTGGCCACATCTTCCTCTCTGCGGCTCATGCCCATAATGCCCTTGCCGCCGCGGTTCTGTGCCTTATAAGTATCTACCGTCTGGCGCTTCATATACCCCATGGTGGTCAGGGTGAGCATGCAGTCCTCTACCGGGATCAGGTCCTCATCATCCACATCGCCGGAGGCAGCGGTAATCTCGGTACGCCGTTCGTCGCCGAATTTGTCGCCGATGGCGCGGGCCTCTTCCTTTACGATCTCTAACACCCGGGTCTCGCTGCTAAGAATGTCTTGATAATCGGCAATCTTGATGTGCAGCTCGCCCAACTCGGTGCGGATCTTTTCAATTTCCAGTCCGGCCAACTGACCCAAACGGAACGCCACAATGGCCGCAGCCTGCGGCTCGTCAAAGTCGTACTTGGCCATCAATTCCTGCTTGGCCTCGGCTTGGCCGCCCTTGCAGCCGCGAATGGTGGCGATGATCTCGTCCACAATATCAATGGCGCGGGCCAGACCCTCTAAGATATGGGCGCGATCCTGGGCTTTCTTCAAATCATAGCGGGTGCGGCGGGTGATGATCTCTTCCTGGAAGGAGATGTAATTTTGCAGCATTTCCTTCAGGGAAAGAATGCGGGGCACGCCGTCTACCAGCGCCAACATAATCACACCGAAGGTTACCTGCATTTGCGTCATCTTGTACAGGTTATTGAGCACCACCTGGGCGTTGGCGTCCCGCTTAACGGTGATCTCAATGTGCATACCTTTGCGGGAGGAGAAGTCCTTAATGTCCGCCACGCCCTCGATCTTCTTGTCTCGGGCCAACTCGGCAATGCTGGCAATCAGCGCCGCCTTGCGCACCTGGTAGGGCAGCTCGGTAACCACGATCTTGTAGCGGTCACCCTTGCTCTCTACAATCTCTGCCCGGGCACGCAGATAGATCTTGCCTCGGCCGGTCTCATAGGCCTGGCGAATGCCCCGAGCGCCCATAATGATACCGGCGGTGGGAAAGTCCGGACCTTTAATGTGCTGCATCAGCTCCGGCAATCCGGCATCCGGGTTGTCGATCAGGCAACACATACCGTCAATCACTTCCCGCAGATTGTGGGGCGGAATGTTGGTGGCCATACCTACGGCGATACCGCTGGAGCCGTTCACCAGCAAATTGGGATAGCGGGCCGGCAGTACCACCGGCTCTTTCAGTCGGTCATCGTAGTTGGAGGCAAAATCCACCGTGTCCTTGTCAATATCTTGCAGCATTTTCATGCTGATCTTGCTCATTCGGCTCTCGGTGTATCGGTACGCAGCGGCCGGGTCGCCGTCTACGGTACCAAAGTTGCCGTGCCCGTCTACCAGCGTGTAGCGCATGGAGAAGGTTTGGGCCAGTCGCACCATGGCGTCATACACAGAGGCGTCGCCGTGGGGGTGGTAAGAGCCCAGCACCGCACCAACGGTATCGGCAGATTTGCGGTATGCGTGGCTGGGGTCGTTGCCGCGCTCGTGCATGGTGTACAGAATGCGGCGGTGAACGGGTTTCAAGCCGTCCCGCACATCGGGCAGGGCGCGGGACACGATGACCGACATGGAATAATCCAGGAAGGCCGTCTCGATCTCCTTTTTGACATCGCGGATGATCTTTTTGGTTCCGCTGCCCGGTATCATCACATAATCTTCTTCCATTTGTTCCTCCGTAGGGTTTGACCCTCTCTTTTGTACAGGAAAGGGATTTTTTTCTCGGAAAACAGCCTCGCCCTCTCAGTCAAAGCCTGTCGGCTTTGCCAGATTCCCCCTTTTGTCGCTGCGCGACATCTTCCCCCGGAGCGGGGGAAGTCTTTCCTCAAAGGGAGAGCCAAGAGCACTGCCGGAAACTTTCTCATTGCGCCTAATACTTTAGTGCTGAACTCTACAGCTTGGCTCCCCCTTCGGGGGAGCTGGCGCGGGAGCGCCTGAGAGGGCGCAGGCAAAAGTTTCAAGAGGCGTTACCCATCTTCTGCGCGTCAGCGCCTGAGAGGGTTTTCTTACACGTCCAGCTTTGCGTACTGGGCGTTGGTCTCGATAAAGCGGCGGCGGGGCTCCACCTGATCGCCCATCAGGATGGTGAACGCCTCATCGGCCTTCTCGGCATCCTCGATGGTGATGCGGACGATGACGCGGTTCTCGGGGTTCATGGTGGTCTCCCAGAGCTGCTCCGGGTTCATCTCACCAAGGCCCTTATAGCGGTTGATCTTCGCGCCGGGCATCTCCTGCGAGAGCAGGGCCATTTCGGCGTCGTTGTAAGCGTATTTGATGGTGCTGCCCTTCTGCACCTTGAACAGCGGGGGCTGTGCCACATAGACATGGCCCTGCTCGATGAGGGGGCGCATATAGCGGAAGAAGAAGGTGAGCATCAGGGTGCAGATGTGAGAACCGTCGACATCGGCATCGGCCATGATGAACACTTTGTCATACCGCAGCTTGGAAATATCGAACTCGTCGCCGATGCCGCAGCCCAGTGCCAGCACGACAGGCATCAGCTTGTCGTTGCCGTAGATGCGGTCGGCACGGGCCTTTTCGACGTTGAGCATCTTGCCCCACAGGGGGAGGATGGCCTGAATGGCCGAGTCACGGCCCATCTTGGCCGAGCCGCCTGCAGAATCACCCTCGACGATGAAGATCTCGGTGCGGGTGGGGTCTTTTTCGCGGCAGTCTGCCAGCTTGCCGGGCATCCGGCTGGTCTCTAGGGCGCTCTTGCGGCGCACCAGCTCACGGGCCTTCTTGGCAGCGGCGCGGGCGCGGGCGGCCTGGGTGGCCTTTTCGAAGATGGCCTTGGCCACGCCGGGGTTCTCCTCGAAGAACTCCATCAGCTTGGAGTAGACCATGTTGGAGACGAGGGTCCGAATTTCCGTATTGCCCAGCTTTGCCTTGGTCTGGCCCTCGAACTCGGCCTCCTGCAGCTTGACGGAGATCACGCAGATGAGGCCCTCACGGACGTCAGCGCCGGAAAGGTTCTCGTCCTTGTCCTTCAGCAGACCGTGGCTGCGGCCATAGTCGTTGAAGACGCGGGTGAGGCTGCTGCGGAAGCCCTCTTCGTGAGTGCCGCCGTCGGGGGTGTTGACGTTGTTGGCGAAGCTCAGCAGCAGCTCATTGTAACTGGAATTATACTGCAAGGCGATCTCAGCCATGCCCCGGTCGGTCTGACCCTTGAGATAGATGACGTTGGGGTGGAGCACCTCGAGGTCGCGCTTCTCGCCCAGATAGGTGACGAAGCTCTTGATGCCGCCCTCATAGCACATGACCTCGGTGCGGTAGCAGGGCTCGCCCTCCTTGCCGTCCTCGAGGACGGGGGTGTAGAGCTCGCGCTCGTCGGTCAGGGTGATCTTGACACCGGCGTTCAGGAAGCTCTCTTCCCGCAGGCGCTTTTCCAGCGTTTCGAAGTTGTAGACGGTGGTGTCCCTGAACATCTCCGGGTCGGGCTTGAAGGTGACGCGGGTGCCGGTGACACTGGGGTCCACGGTGCCGATGCACTTCAGCGGGCCGTCCGGGTCGCCGCGGCGGAAGGTCTGCTCGTACTCGCGGCCGTCGCGGCGGACGTTGACGGTCAGCCACTCCGAGCAGGCGTTGACGACGGACGCGCCGACGCCGTGCAGGCCGCCGGCCACCTTGTAGCCGGAGTTCTCGCCGCCGAACTTGCCGCCGGCGTGGAGGATGGTATAGACGACGGTGACGGCAGGCAGACCGGTATCAGCCTGGATGTCCACGGGGATGCCGCGGCCATTGTCCGTGACCTGAATGATGTCGCCCTTCAGGATCTTGACCTCGATGTGGTCGCAGTAACCGGCCAGAGCCTCGTCGATGGCGTTGTCCACGATCTCGTACACCAGGTGGTGCAGGCCGCGCTCGCCGGTGGAGCCGATATACATACCGGGGCGCTTGCGCACTGCCTCCAGACCTTTCAGGACCTGGATCTCGCTGGCGTTGTATTCATGGTCCGTCGCAGTTTCTGCGTTGGTACTGGTAATGATTTCCTCTGCCATTTCCTTTCTCCCTTTTGTTTTGTTTCGTTTTTTCGTTACTATTTTAAAAGCGATCAATCGCTGGTTGGCTTATTCCAGTTTCATCTCCGTGCGCCGTTTGAGTGCAGCCGGCGACAGCTCCGAGAGATAGATCGTATCCACCGGGGAATCTGCCAGCACATAGCTCTGGGGCAGCTCATCGGACAGGCTCACCACCGCCCCATTCTTCTGGGCGTAGTTCAGAAACTCCCGCCCCCGGGGTGAGATGGTCGTCGTTTCCAGATTGAAGATGCCGATGATGTCCCGGTCGTTCAGGACATAATCGCGGCCAAGGTGTACATACATTGCATCACACTTTCGTCAGCACGCCGCCGTTCATCCGGTAGACCTCGCCGTCCGTTTTGAGGAAAGCGGTGTCGTCGCAGCTGGTCACGAAGGTCTGTTTTTCCCGCATCCGGGTGAGCAGATACTGCTTGCGGCCATCGTCCAACTCGCTGAGCACGTCGTCCAGCAGCATCACCGGGTGTTCGCCCGTGATGGAGGCAGCTGCGGCGGCTTCGGCCATTTTCAGGCTGAGCACGACGCTCCGCTGCTGTCCCTGACTCGCATACACTTTTGCAGGCTGACCATCCAGAAGAAGGTCCAGATCTTCCCGGTGAGGGCCGCAGAGGCTCTGCCCGGCCCGCAGCTCTTCGGGCATTTTCTGCCGCAGAAGCTGGGCCAGACCGCCCGGCTCGAACTGGGCCGCATACCGCAGACTCAGTGTTTCCGCCCCGCGGGAAAGTTCCTCATAGTTGGCACAGGCCAGCGGGGAGAGAGCGGCGAGATAGGCTCTGCGCCGCTGCTGGATGGCCTCGCCCTGCTGGGCAAGCTCCACATTCAGCACCTCTAACAAGGCCCGCTTTTCGGCATAAGGCCGCTCAATGCCATTGGAAGAGCGTCGAAGCAGCGCGTTTTTCTGCTGCAAAGCCCGGACATAGCGGCGGTAGAGGGTCAGGTAGCCGGGGTAGAGCTGGCAGAGGGCAGCGTCCAGAAATTTCCGCCGCCCTTCCGGCGCGCCCTTCACGAGACTCAGGTGTCCGGGGTCGAAGACCACCGCCGGAAAGCTGCCCGCAAGGCTGGCCGCCCGCTTGACTGCGCCCCCGTTCACCGAGACTGTCCGGCCCGGGCGGGGAGAGTCCGGCGCGCCCACCGTCAGGCGGACGCGGTTCGGCTCTTCCGTTTCCTGCTCTTCCTGCTGTGCGCGGAGGGTGGACGCTTTGAGTACGGCGAAGGGTTCGCCCCGGCGCACCAGCTCTGCGTCCTTGCCGCCCCGGAAGCTCTTGCCGCCGGTGAGCAGCCAGATGGCTTCCAGGAGGTTCGTCTTGCCCTGGCCGTTGTTGCCGCAGATGACAGTCAGCTCCCGGCCCGGCGTCAGGCTGGCCGAGGCGATGTTCCGGTAATTTTCGACTTCGAGAGAGAGCAGCCGCATCAGCCGCCCATCCCGATCTCGATGGTCTGGCCGTCCAGCTCCACGGTATCGCCCGGGCGGCACTTCTTGCCGCGCATGGTGCAGACTTCGCCGTTGACCTTCACGGCCCCGCCCTGAACGAGCTCCTTGGCTTCGCCGCCGGTCTCGCACAGGCCCGCATATTTCAGCAGGGCGTCCAGCTTGATGAATTCGGTATGGATGAGGATCTTTTGCATTTTATTACGCCTCTCAGTCGTTTTTGAAGCGGACGGGCAGGACCAGATACAGGAAGTCATTGCCCTCCACCGGCAGCACTTTCACCGGGCTCAGCGGGCCGCTGATCTCCATCCGCACTTTCTCGGTGCGGGCATTGCGCAGCGCGTCCAACAGGTAGCGGTTGTTGAAGCCGATCTCCACCTCGTCGCCCTCGCACTCGGCGTTGAACTCATCGACGACGCGGCCCAGATTGGTCTGGCAGCGGACGACGACTTTACCCTCTGTAAAAGTGATGCGGAGGGGATTTTTTAAACGCTCTGTAATAATCAGAGAAGCGCGCTCGATGGTCTCGATGAACTCCTTGGTGTCGATGGTCACCCGGGTGCGGCTGCCTGCCGGAATGACATTGTGATAGTTGAGGAACTCGCCCTCGATGAGGCGGCTCATGATGGTGTAGCCGGCGGTCATGAACACGACGTAGCGGCGGTTGGCACAGATGTGGACCGGCTCTTCGTCGTCGTTGGGCAGCAGATGAGACACTTCGGTCATGGTCTTGCTGGGGACGATGATTCGGATGTCCTTGACGGCAGTGACGGGCCGCTCCACGATGGCCAGACGGTAGCCGTCCAGCGCAACGATGGTCATTTTATCCGGCTCTATCTCAAAAAGTTCACCGGTATGCGCAGGTTTTTTCTCATCCTGGCTGACGGCGTAGAGGGTGCGGTCGATCATATCGCGGAGCACGCCGGTCTTGATGGTCAGGGTCTCCTCGGCGCCGGTGTTGGGCAGCTCGGGGAAATCGGTGGCCGACATGGACTGGATCTCGAACTGCGCCACCCCGCTCTGGATGGTGGTTTTGCCATTATCGGCAGACTGGATGGTGATCTGGCCTGCCGGCATCCGGCTGATCATGCTGCTGAGCAGCTTGGCATTCAGCACGATCTCACCGGGTTCTTTGACATTGGCTTCGATGGTGGTCACGATGCCCATTTCGAGGTCGTAGCCGGTGAGGGTCAGCTGGAAACCTTCTGCCTTCAGTAAAATGCCCTCCAGTACCGGGATGGTAGAGCGCAGAGTGACTGCTTTGGATACGCCGTCAATGGCTGCACTCAGAAGAGTTTTGTCGCAGATGATGTTCAAATCTTCTTCTCTCCTTTTTTGCGTCAGTTTTGCTGTCGTTCCTCATGGGATCCGATGCAAAAATCTGTTTTCTTTATTGAACTTGTTGTAGTAATCGTAGTAGGGGGTGGGGAAGATGTGGAAAACTCTGCAAACCCTTGCCGGGATGCGGGGATTTGGTTTTCCACGGAGATGTTGAGGAACTGTGAATGGAATGTTGAATCGGGGAGAGCGGTGGTTCTTTCCACATCCGCCGTGAAAAACGGAAGTTGAATGTTGAAAACCATGTGGAAAGAGTGGAAAGTTTCGGCTTTTCACCACAATATCTAGGTCTATTTTCCCCTTTTTGTTCCTCTTTCTCCCCATATTTTGGGGTTTGACCCCTGAATGAGTATGACTTTTACACCGGCTCTGGTGCGTTAAGCCTTCACATTCTTGATGATGTCGCTCACCGTCTCCCGCAGGTGCTGGTCATTCTTCATGTCCCGCTCCATGGTCTTGAGGGAGTAGACGATGGTGGAATGGTCACGGCCCGAGAACTCCCGGCCGATCTCCTCCATGCTCATGCCGGTGACCTCGCGCAGAATGTAGATGGCCACGCGGCGGGCGGAGGCCACATTGGCGTTCCGCTTGGTGCCGCGGATGTCGGCAGGGGAGACGTTGAAGGTGCGGGATACCTCGCCCACGATCTTCTCGATGGTGACAGGCACGGGCTGGGTCTCGTTGAGGATGTCCTTGATGGCATTCTGTGCCACGCTGATGACCGGCTGGATGCCCTCGAGCATATAGTAGGCATTGAGCTTTTTGACCGCGCCTTCCAGCTGGCGGATGTTATTTTTCAGATGGTTGGCGATGAATTCGGCCACATCCTCGGGCAGGTCGAGGTGGAGAAGCTCCGCCTTGCGCTTGACGATGGCCACGCGGGTCTCGAAATCCGGCGGCTGGACGTCGGCGGTCAGGCCCCACTCGAAGCGGGTGCGCAGACGCTCTTCCAGGCTCTTGATCTCCTTGGCCGGGCGGTCAGATGCGATGACGATCTGCTTGTGGGCATCGTGGAGGGAGTTGAAGGTGTGGAAGAATTCTTCCTGGGTGGACTCCTTGCCCGCGATGAACTGGATGTCGTCCACCAGCAGCAGGTCGGCCACGCGGTACTTCATCCGGAAGTCCTCGGTGCTGCCGGCGCGGATGGCGGCGATCAGCTCGTTGGTGAACTGCTCACAGGTGACATACATGATGACGAAGTCGGGGTGGGTGCGCTTGATCTCGGTCTGGATGGCCGTCAGCAGATGGGTCTTGCCGAGGCCCGAGCCGCCGTAGATGAACAGCGGGTTGTAAGCACCAGAGGGGTTGGCCGCAACAGCCTGCGCCGCAGCAAACGCAAACTGGTTGGACGGGCCCTTGATGAAGTTCTCAAAGGTGAACTCATACCGGCCGCTGGGCAGGGATTTTTCGTCCATCTGGTTTTCGCTGTCGCCGGGCTTCACGCCGTCCTCCGGCGGAGCGACCACATAGCGGATCTCTACATCAAAGCCCAGAATGGCCTTGAACGCATCCTGCAAAAGTGCCGTGTAGCGGTCCGAAACAATGCCCATCACGAAGTCACTGCGCAGCTCCAGCGTGACGGTCTTGGAATTTTCAAAGCTGACAGCCTTGATGTCCTTGATGTAAAATGCGTAGGTAGCGTCGGAGGTCTTTTCTTTGCAGTAGGCCTTGACCGCTTCCATTACCTCATTGATGGAATCCATGAAACTCGATACTCCCCACTTCCTGTTATAAATCAACGCCTTTTGCAAGGGCGCAAAAACACTGCTTACAGTATACCACAAAATTAAGTTTTGAACAACACCTATATTATAATAAAGTAGGAATTTTTTTACGGCGTGGAAATGTTGAAAATTTTCCCGCAAAAAGGGTATTCTGGAAAGTTTTCCACAGAAAGTGTGTTTTTCAACAGTGAATAGTACAAAATGTAGTGGATAACTGTCTGTAGCGAAAGATTGTTTGACGCGCAGACGAAAAATTCTGCAAAAAACCTCTTGACAAAAGGGGTGCTTATCGCGTATAATCTAACTCTGCAAGGCTGCCCCAGTGTATGGGCGAAGCCCTGAGCAAACAGCCCATACCGGGATTTCAACAGGAGGAATGAAAAATGAAGCGTACTTTCCAGCCCAAGAAGCGTCAGCGCAGCCGCGTCCACGGTTTCCTGAACCGCATGGCTACCAAGAACGGCCGCAAGGTCATCGCCCGCCGCCGTGCAAAGGGCCGCAAGAGCCTGACTGTCTGATTTGTTTCAGAGATTATGTGAACAAAAGGGTTGCTGATTGTAAAATCAGCAGCCCTTTTTTCAAATAATGGCTTTACAGAAAACGGGATTCATTATAATATAGAAGAATAGGGAAAAATAAAAAGCCTTCCCCCTTGGGGGAAGGTGTCCGCGGCCCCGCCCGCGGACGGATGAGGGAAAAGTTTGCGGGATTTCCCCATAAAAGAGCATCCTCACAAACTCTGCCCTCATCAGCCGCCTGCGGGCGGCAGCTTCAGTCTACGCGCTAAGAGCCGCCTTCGGCGGTTGCGCTCCGACACGCGCCTGCGGGCGCAGCCCCTCGGGGGAAGCCTTTAAAAAAGGAGAGGCCAATGCGCGGCCTCTCCCCTGTTGCTTATTTATTCTTCGTCATTATTCTCGGGTGCTGCGTCCTCGGCGGCCTCGGCGGCCAGCTCCTCGGCTTCGATAGCAGCCAGCTCCTCGGGTGTCGGGTCGCTCTCGCCGGTGTCCTCGATCTTTGCGGTCTCGGCATCGTTGTCGCGGTCCACGCGGGCCACAACGGCCACGCGGTCATCGTCCAACATACGCATGACGCGGACGCCGCTGCCGTAGCGGCTCTGGATGTTGATGTCCGACGCATGGATGCGGATCAGGATGCCGTTCTGGCTGATCAGAATCAGGTCATCGGTGTCATCCACGATCTTGATGCCCGCCACATTGCCGTTGGAATAGTTGCGGATGCCCAAGCCGCCGCGCTTCGTGATGCGGTAATCGTCGATGCGGCTGCGGCGGCCCTTGCCCTCCTCGCTGATGGTCAGCACGGTGGCACCCGGGCGGCAGACGCCTGCGCCGACGACATAATCGCCCTCGCGCAGCTTAATGACACGGACGCCGTGGCCGGTACGGCCCATCGAGCGGGCGTCCTCCTCGGTAAAGTGGATGGCCGCGCCGTCATGGGTGGCAACGATGATCTCGTCATCGCCCTTGGTCAGGTGGCTCCACACCAGACTGTCGCCCTCGTTGAGCGCAATGGCGATCAGGCCGGCCTTGCGGATGTTGCGGAACTGGGACAGCGGCGTGCGCTTGATGAGGCCCTGCTTGGTGATCATCGTTGCGTAGGTGTTGTCCTCATCGACATCAGCCTTCTGCTGCAGCATCAGGGTAACGCTCTCCCCCTCCTGCAGCTGCAGCAGGTTCACGATATGGCTGCCCTTGGCGGTACGGCTGCCCTCCGGCACCTGATAGCCCTTCAGGCGGTAGACACGGCCCTGATTCGTCAGGAAGAGCATGTAGTCATGCGTCGAGCCGACATACATCTCCTCGGTAAAGTCCTCGTCCTTCTGGGTCATGCCCTGCACACCGCGGCCGCCGCGGTTCTGTGCCTGATAGGTATCCAGCGTTGTGCGCTTGATGTACCCCTCGTGGGTCAGCGTAAAGACGCAGGTCTCCTCGGGGATCAGATCCTCAATATCGACCTCGCCGGACACAGCCTCGATGGAGGTGCGGCGTTCATCGCCGTACTTGTCGGCCAGTGTGGTCAGGTCAGTCTTGACGATGCGCTTGACATGCTCGTCATTGGCCAGAATATCCTCAAAGTCCGCAATGGCGGCGCGCAGCTCGCCCAACTCCTGCTCGATCTTGAGGATCTCCAGACCGGCCAAGCGGCCGAGCTGCAGCTTGACGATGGCATCTGCCTGCAGCTCATCAAAGCCGAAGTTATCCATCACGGCCTGACGCGCCTCGGCAAAGCCGCCCTTGCAGGCGCGGATCGTGGCAATGATCTCGTCCACGATGTCAACGGCCTTGTGCAGGCCCTCCAGAATATGCTCGCGCTCCTTCGCCTTTTTCAGCTCAAAGGCAGTCCGGCGGCGGATGACCTGCATCTGGAACTCGATGTAGCGCTCCATCATGGTCTTGAGGCTCATGATCTTGGGCACGCCGTCATCGAGCGCCAGCATGATCACGCCGACCGTGTCCTGCAGCTGGGTGTAGCGGTAAAGCTGGTTCAGCACGACCTGCGGGTTGGCGTCCTTCTTGATCTCAATGACGATCTTCATGCCGGTGCGGCTCGAGGATTCGTCATTCATATCGCTGATGCCCTCGATCCGCTTGTTCTTGACAAGATCGGCGATCGACTCGATCAGGCGGGTCTTGTTGACCATATAGGGGATCTCGGAGATCAGGATCTCATAGCGGCCGTTCTTTTTCTCGACGATCTCGGCGCGGCCGCGCAGCGTGATCTTGCCGCGGCCGGTGGCGTAGGCGGCGCGGATGCCGCTGCGGCCCATGATGATGCCGGCAGTGGGGAAGTCCGGTCCCTTGATGTGCTCCATCAGGCCGGGCAGATCGATGTCAGGGTCCTCGATATAGGCCACGCAGCCGTCGATGACCTCACTGAGGTTGTGGGGCGGGATGTTGGTGGCCATACCGACGGCGATGCCCTGACTGCCGTTGACCAGCAGGTTGGGGAAGCGGCAGGGAAGGACGCTGGGCTCTTTCTTCGTCTCGTCGAAGTTGGGGTCCCAGTTGATGGTGTCCTTGTCGATGTCGGTCAGCATCTCCACCGCCATGCGGCTCATGCGGGCCTCGGTGTAACGGTAAGCAGCCGGGGGGT
>OGGD01001396.1_pt1 | contig 12026 bp, 9 predicted proteins | sample 1571091 | NCBI WGS metagenome assembly OGGD01 (sample SAMEA2582073, study PRJEB24529) | metagenome | biome: Human gut stool | place: China | collected 2011
CACGGTGGAATCTGTGATGCCCAGCGCCAGTTTTGCCATAGTATTGGCGGTGCAAGGGGCAACAAGCAACGCATCCAAGCGGTCTTTTGGCCCTAACGGTTCCACATCTGAAATCGTCAACAGAGCAGGTTTTCCACAAATCTGCTCCAATTTTTTTCGTTGTTCCACAGCTTTCCCAAAACGGGTATCAATGCTAGCGGCATGTTCTGAGAAAATCGGTGTTAAGCTGTAACCTGCCGCCACCAGTCGTTCTGCCTCTGCAAACGCAGCAGAAAAGGTGCAAAACGACCCTGTTACCGCAAATCCAATGCGTTTACCAATTGTTTCCTTCATCTGCGAGTCCCCTCTCCTGTAAAATATGGAAGATGGTTTTCGCAATGATTGCTCCAGCGGTTTTCGGTGCAGTGATTCCCGGCAGCCCCAACGCCCAGACTACCTGACGATGCAGGCGTTTTGCAGCATCAAAATCCGTTCCGCCCGGTTTCGATGCCAGGTCAATCACCAGTGCATCTGGTTTCATGTTGGACAGGGCTGTTTCGTCCAGCATCAGGACTGGAACGGTGTTGCAGAACCAGTCAAATTCCCCTGCACGGGCAGTAATTTCAGACGGATGCATCCATTTCAGACCATTTGCAGCACAGCGTTCCGCATCTTTGCAGCTGCGAGCCGCAACGGTGACATCTGCTTTCAAGCCCTGCAAACGTTCCGCCATGAGTGTTCCGATTCTGCCGTAGCCGATGACGAGAACAGAGCTGCCGCAGAGCATCGTTTCCCGTTCTGAGATGGCAATTTGAATTGCTCCCTCTACAGTTGGAACGGCATTTGCCAGACAGAGTTCCTCCCGCTGAAAATAATCGCAAAAACACAGTTCTTGTTCTTGACACATCCGGCAAACAGCTTCGGGGAGTACGCCGCCGCACACCAGACCGCCTTTTTTCACATGGGACAGCAATTCGGGCAGCGACAAGTTCCCATTTTGGGACGGCACAGATTCGGCTGTCGTGTGAATGGGCAGGATGAGAACGTCAAATTCCGGTAATGTTTCAGAATCTGACGGAGAAAATCCGATTGTCGTCACGGAAAGCTGCGGCGACTCGGCAAGTTTTTGGGCGGCATATTGTTGACGGCGGTCGCCGCCAGCCACCAAAATTTGCAGCAATTGTTGCATCTTGCATTCCCTCCTTTTGTTCCGGATTTTCGCCCATTCTCAAAGAATGGGTGTACTTCATTTTATGCAGGCAGGAGAAAAGGGGTGAACAAAAAGGGCATACTTCTTGCGAAGTACGCCCTCTTGTTTCCGCAATCCAAATTCTTTACTTGTAAAGATTTTGTCCAATCCCACTTGTAATTGAATGGATGACTTCCTTAAATTTTATCTGTTTTCTTCGGAAGATGATTCGGAATCAGAGATTCTTACTTTCTCTTCTTGGAAACCAGAGCAACACCGCCGATTACTGCGATTGCTGCAACAGCACCTGCAACCGGAATCATGCTGCCGGTCTTCGGAGAGCTGGTAGAACCAGTGTTCTTCTTAGTGGTCTGCTGAGCTGCCTTCTTTGTTGTGGTAGCTGCACTTGTTGTGGTAGCTGCCTTTGTTGTGGTAGTTGTAGTGGTGGTAGTTGCTGCAGCAGAAGTAGTGGTAGTAGTTGTTGTGGTCGGCTTAGCAGTTGTGGTGGTAGTTGTGGTGGTTGTAGTCGGCTTAGCAGTTGTAGTGGTGGTTGTTGTGGTCGTTGTAGTAGTGGTGGTGGTGGTAGTTGTAGTCGTTGTGGTAGCTTCAGTTGTGGTAGTAACTGCACCATCAATCTTGATGTAACCCTGAGAAGCCGGTGCTGTGCTTACATCTGGGCTGTGCTGAACGAGCGGAGTGGAAGCGCCGTCGAAAGAAACGGCCGGACTATCAATGTAGTAAATGTCACCCGGCTGTGCATTTTCATTAACCTTGAAGGTTACGTTAATGATTGTGCCATCACCAACTACATAGCTTGGACCAGTAGCAGACGGTGTACTTGCATATGCAATCCAAGCACCGTTTTCATCCGGAGTAAGCTGCAAACCAGAACCAGAAATTTCAATGTTCTGATTGATGTAAGCATCACCCAGCAAACCACCTCTGCTATTGCTAGAGTAAGTGATTTCGCTTGTGTTCCAAGACATACCGAATGCCATAGCATCCCAACCATCACTATTACCGTTGATGGTTACCGGAACAGTTACCAGATAATTGTTTGCCTTCAGTTCATCCATTGTAACTGTAACGCCTGAAATTGCCAGACCGCCAATAGCGTCTGCTGGAACAGCGGTGAAAACAGCGGCAGAAGTAGCAACTACTGCTGCTGCGGAAACAGCTGCCAGTGCCTTCTTAAATGTACTTTTCATTTTTCTATTTTCCTTTCAAATATAAATTATGCGGTGTCCGGTGTCCCAGACACCGCACTTTTACCTAATCTTTAAAATCTAACGACTTAGCCTTCGTACCAGATAGAACCTTCCAAAGACTTCAGGGACGGAATCACATCCGGCCATGCTGGATCCTGGTTAGCAGATTTCTTTGCATAGAAGGTCAATACGTTTACACCATCCTGTATGCTCATCAATTCGCTGCCGCTGTTCATACCAGCCTTGGATTCTGTATCCACATCTGCCAAGAAGAATATAAACTTGTTCAAGTTTTCATCTTCGTTGAAAGCAACGTTTTCCTGACCAGCAGATGCCTTTGCGTAGTAAGTCAAGATCGTAACAGCATCTTGAACATCAACCGAGCCATTCAGATCTGCATCGCCCTTTACACCAATGTATACAGTCGGATTTACCGGAGCTGCAACTGGTTCTGCATCAGCAGTGGTCGGATCAGTGAAGTAAGCGTTTACTTCTGTTACGCAGTACGGCTTGCCTTCTGCATCGAAAATTTCCTTCGGTGTGGTCTTATCGAGGGTAACTGCACCTGCTTCCAGAGCATCGAAGTGTGTACCTTCTTCATCCACGATATCGAACTTGCTGAACAAGTCAGACGGCTTCAGTTCCCGTTCGTCTACGGAGAAGTAGAAGTTTGCCGGGTTTACTTCCACTTCCAGTGTGGTTGTACCAACTGGAGTAATTGGACCAGTGCTTGTTGTGGTAGTTGTGGTTTCGCTGCCACCAGTACCGCTTGTTGTCGTGGTGGTAGTTTCACCGCTGACATCAGTTGTGGTTGTGCCGCCAGATACGTCTGTGGTCGTTGTGCCGCCAGATACGTTTGTGGTCGTTGTGCCGCCAGATACATCTGTTGTGGTTGTACCGCCAGATACATCTGTTGTGGTTGTACCGCCAGATACATCTGTGGTCGTTGTGCTGGTCACATCTGTTGTCGTGGTAGTAGTTGTGGACTTATCCTTGAACTTGATGATTCTTTCTACATTGAAGTAGCCACTCGGAACGCCTGCAAGTGTATCATTATCTGCATCGCCCTGTGCGGTTACCAGCTTGTAAGAAGAATCATAAACGAGCTGGCTGTAATCAGCTTCTGTTACACCGTCTGCTTCTGCCTGATCCGGATGTGCTGCATAATACTTTTCAATACCTTCCACGGTGCTGAAGTAATCTGCATCAACATTTTCATCCGGAACCTTGAAGGTTACGGTATAAACATTGGTATCTGCATTTGCATCAGCAACGAAATCAGAACCGCTGTTCAGCAGGCTGGTGATATCATCCATGCTTACATCTACGGTGTAATTTACATCAACCTTCTGGAATGCCTTGTTGATTTCTGCAACTGCCTTATCCAGTGTATTGCCATACTTTGCGAGGTCTGCAACACTGCCCGGAACGTCAAACCGTGTGGTCTTCTTTTCCTTCTGTGCCTTCAGCCAAGCCAGTGTTTCATCTGCGGTAGCAAATTCTTCGTGTGCAGATGTTGCGATCGCCTTATCTGCATAGGAGAATGCCTTTTCTACTTTCTTCTGATAAGTAGCCAGCAGATTGTCGAGGTTTACGGATACACCAGCAGCAGCAGCCTTCTTTGTGATCTCAACCTTCAACTGCTGAACAGTGCTTGCAGCATAAGCCTTTGCATCGGCATAAGTTGCAACCTGGTTGCCTTCGCTGTCTACGAAAACAGCACCCTTTACCCGAATGGTGTTTGCAGTACCGGCTGCCTTATTGGCTGCGGTATTTTCAATGCTGTCGCCATCAACGGCAGCAGTAAAGGTGCCCTTCTTTTCGAGCATGCTAAAATCAATGTCATCAATGATGGAAGCTGCACCCTGCTTGGTCAATTCCTTCTTGATGGCATCAATGATGTTGCTCTGTACATAGCTGGTTGCATCAACCTGTGCGGTCATCACTGCAACGCTATTCTGAATGCTTACGCTTGGGTTTCCAACGATGCACTTCTGTACTTTTTCTACATAAGCAGCGTTTTTATCTGAGAAATCAGCAGAATCAATGATATCTGCAACATCCAGTTCAAAACTCTTACCTTCCGAAACAATCAGTGCACCTTCTACGAGCTTTGCCCAACTGGACTCCAGCTCCTGTGGTTCAATGTTCAGTACCTTTTCCACACTGATGGTGGTTGCGTCTGCAGCGTTTGCCATTACTGCGAAGCCCTGTGTCAGAGCGAGCGGAACAGTTGCTGCAACTGCAATGACTTTATTGAATACCTTCTTCATTGCACATTTCCCTCTCTTCATTCAATTTTTTTGTGACCGTCCAAGCTGACGCACAGACGTGATTGCATTTGTGCAGTCTCATTTCCCCTCACTATTAAACTGCCCTGTTTCTGTTTCCATGTAACCGGATTTCGCAGAACTGAAATAACCGGATGTTCCATGAATGCTTGGACTCACGTGATCCTTTACGGCATGGGTGCATAAACCGCCGTAAACGATTTACATAAAGTATTCTAACACATTCTGTCAGGAATGTCAAGCCTCTACCTTTATTTTTTTTAAAATTATTAGGTGGAAATTCTGCCCGTATTTGTAGCTTTTACACAATTTTCAACCGTTTTCAACACTTTTCAACAGGCTTTCAACTGAACTTTTGTGTGCACCTTGTGAAAGTCGTGTTTTCAGAATCGGCTCTTTCCGTCATTTTTCACAAAAAACACAAACAGCCTGCAAAAAGACTTTGCAGGCTGCCTGTGTTGGAAAAATAATAAGGAGAATGTATGAAGAAAGCATTTGAAAATTTCCGACCAGATGCCCAACTTTTAGCATTGGCGGGAAAGATTTCATTGTCCGTGACGATTCATCAGGATTGTTTTTTCTGCTGTACTTCCTGAAGAACAACAGAAACTTTTTGTTCCTGTCCGTTGCGGACAATGGTCAAGGTGACAGTATCACCAGCGTTATACTCATTCTTATAGTTGTTCAGTTCTTCTGTGGTTTCAATCTTGTTATCGTTGATAGCAGTAATGACATCACCGACCTGTAAACCAGCTTCTGCTGCTGCACCTCCATCGGTTACACTGATAACATATGCACCGATTGGCAAGTTATATGCCTGAGAAACGGCTTCGGAAACATCCTGACAGCTGATACCCAGCTGCGGTCTGCCAGTAACATAGCCATAGTTAATCAAATCATCTACAATTTCCCGTGCTTCTGTCATCGGGATTGCAAAGCCGATACCTTCAATGGTTGCACCACTAGAAGAAACACTAGAGGACATCTTCGCAGAGTTGATGCCGATAACCTGACCAGAACTGTTAATCAACGGACCACCAGAGTTACCATTATTAATGGCGGTATCCGTCTGAATCAATGTCATAGTTTTGTCATTGATGGTAACTTTCCGGTTCAGTGCGGAAATAATCCCGCAAGTAACCGTGTTCTGGAGTTCCAGACCCAACGGGTTACCGATTGCAACAACCGCATCGCCAACCTGACACTGATCACTGTCGCCAAATTCCGCAGCAGTCAAACCAGTCTGGTCTACCTTCAAAACAGCAAGGTCGGTTTCAATATCATAGGCAACAACCTTTGCATCATAAGTGGTTTCTTCATCAGACATCCGGATTTCTACGGCAGTTGCTTCGCCACAGCCATATTCTGAATCATAGATAACATGGGCATTTGTGACAATGTAGCCATCTTCCCGCATGATAATACCGGTTCCGACACCGGTCATTGAACCGGAATTGTCACCATTTCCGCTGTTGCCATTTCCGAACATGCCAAAGCCATAATTATAATTGTAGTTATTCGGCATCTTGAAAGTTGCCTGAACACCGACAACCGATGGTGCTACTTTCTTAACGATGTCGCTGATGGACATTGCATTTGTACCAGATGCCAATTCAATCCAGCTTTTTGCAGCATCGCCCTTTACAGTTGTACTCTGTGCCTTACTGCTGCTGTCCTGTGTTGTGGTATTGGCTGTGGTATCGGTGGAATCCGAAGCAGAAGTACTGCTTTCTGCTGTTACCAGCTTGTTGGAATTATGAACGCCATTATAAATGCCAATCGAACCAACCGAAACAATTGCCATCGCTGCAACAAATGCAACCGCTTTCATCCAGAAGTGATTCTTTTTCTTCGGCGGTTTGCCGCTGCCGGATGCCTGTACTGGTGCATTCGGATTGGAATAATAATTGACGTAGCTGTAACCCTGCTGCTGGGACTGTGTATCAGAGGAAGTATTTCCGGTATATCCTGTGCTCTGGTTGGTACTACTATTAGTAGTGTAACCATAACCAGTCGGTGTGGTGCTGCCATACCGATTTGCTGCTCCATAAGTTGTACCAGAAGCAGTGCGATTGGTTTCTGCTGTATGATTAGCAGCGGTGCCGCCCGTTGCAGCAGATGTGCTATAAGGATTTTGATTGGTCATTGTAGATTCTGGCTGTTTCGGCTCAGAAGCTGCTGTGTTGTTCGATTCATTTTTCATCATGTCCTGTTCCCGTTCATACATAAGAATCTTCCTTTCTATTGAAAACCGCTGCTGTTCTGCATCGGTCTGTCTTGTTCTTTGCTCTATGGTTAATATTATACGCTGGAATGTGATAACTTTATGATAGTAGACGGAAAACATCGTTAAACACAGATGGATTCTATTTTTCACAGTTTTTCACAAAAAAACCGCTCGATTCTACGGTACTTTTCCGCAAAATCGAACGGTTTTCGTTCTAATTCAGGCTATTTTTATCAGCTGAAAGACGGTGTCTGTCCAGCAGCCTGCTTTGCATAATAGGTCAGAATGCCAACGGCATCGGCAACATCTATCACACCATCTTTGTTGACATCTGCTTTGCCTTTCTGTGCTTCACTAAACTGTGCTTCATTTCCTGCTGCAACACGTGCATATTCCGTCAAAACAGCGACTGCATCGGAAACAGCAACCTTTCCATCGCCATCAATGTCACCCGGTATGTTGGTAACAGTTGGGAAATAGCCGCTATCAATCAGCAAGTTTGCAATGGCTTCCTGACCAGCAACTGTCGGGTGCACGTCTGCATTTGCAATGTTGACATTTGTCCATGCATGATGCAGGAATGTGTTATAGACATCTGCCAAATAAATATCTCCGTTCTGGGCATGTGTCTGTAAATTCTGGTTCAAACCAACTGGAATCATGCTTCCATTTTCCCCGCTGCCATTCAAATATTGGTACATCAGAGAATTTGAGAAGAAATTCAACTTGGAAAGTGCACTTTCTGATAATCCTGTATCATCCTCATCCATGCTCAGTGGGTCATAAACCGTCTGGAATACCAATTTTGCATGGTCATTGGTGCTCTTCAGCTGCAAAATGATGCTGTCAATGTTGGTATTGGCACTGGCAACTGCAGGCGGAACGTTGGCTCTCATATATTTCAAAAGTTCATTCTGTTTCTCACTGATTGCACTTGCCAGCTGGTAAATATCACTATAATCTTTTACATTTACCAGATCGTTGTTCAGAATTGGCTGCAAAATATCGTTTGCCCCGATCGTGACAACAATGACGTCTGCTCCAGCAACCGCCCCCTGCATGGTACTGTCCCCCTGCAACGACTGAAGCAATTCCGAAGAAGTCGTACCATCCTTTGCAAGATTGGTAACTTTCTGGTTCATGTGCTGTTCCAGAATGGAAACATAAGCCTTGCTAGAATCCTCCAGCCCATAACCCGTGCTGATGCTATCACCCAGTACGACAACGCTGTATGGATCAACGTCATCTGCTGCGGAAACGGTCGGCATTGGCATGGTCATTGCTGCAATGGTCAGCATGGCAGCAGCGGCGATGGCTCTTCCTGTTTTTCTATTTTTCATGAATTTTCATCCTTTCTAATATGTCAGTTGATTGTACTTGCATTATAACATATGCAGCGAGAACTGTCAAGAGGAACTTATTTTGGCAAGCAGTAATTTTTGTAGAGAAATCGCAAAATTATTTTTGCAGCCTATCTGCTCCAAACTTTTTCTTCCTCTTCTGTATAATCTCCCACTTTCCGCACAAACTATTCTCGTTCCCTCGTGGAACAATTTTGATAAAAGTGAGGATTTTCACCATGGAAATGAAGAAAAACGACCACATTCACTGTTCCGTTACCCAGTGCAAGCACAACATGGGCACAGAAAACTACTGCTGCCTGAACAGCATCACCATCGGCACACATGAACCGAATCCGACTGTTCCGGAATGTACCGACTGCTTCTCTTTTGTAAAGCGGAACTGCTGCGAATAAATCTTATCCCCTGCTGTTTTTGTTCCTGCATCAAAAACAGCATTCCCTTTTCTCTGGAAAAGGGAATACATACTTCTAAAAAATACCATTCGCTCTAGAATGATTTTTCTTTTTGTGATAAATTTCTTTGAAAAAGTTCAGCAGATTATACAAAAAATAGAGTTTGGAATCCTACAAAACAGAAAAATTCCGGAAAGCCCTTGTAAAATTACAAAATTTCAGGTATAATAGAAGAATCACCATAAGGAGGGGATCAGTTATGTATGACAAGACCATGACATTTTCTGTAAATGACGAAAAGGAAATCGAAATGAAAAAAACGCTTACTGCCGTCTACGATGCATTGGTACAAAAAGGATACAATCCAGTGAATCAGATTGTAGGTTATATTCTGTCAGAGGATCCGACCTACATAACCACCTACGGCAATGCTCGGAGTTTGATTCGTCACATTGACCGGGACGAACTCTTACAGGCACTGGTAAAATCTTACCTGAACCACTAAGCGTGAAATATGCATTGTTGTTCAGACTGGTACAAGAGCCGGGACAACCGTTCTTTTCGCTAAAAATATCAAAAAATATCAATCGTTCGGATTTTCTGCGTACAAGCAGAAATTGGAATTTCGATTTTTCCGCCGGTATCTTCTATTAGATGCCGGCGTTTTTATTTCCAGATCTCAAAAAACCTGCGATGGCATAATGAAATGTACCGCAGGTTTTTTGTGTTCCCGTTCGCTTTTCAATTCAAATAGACTGCATAGATTTAAACTGTATACCCTGCTGCCCGAAAGCCGTCAATGACATCGCCCAAAATGGCAGCATTCGTGGAAGAAACCGAGTGCAGCAGCAGAATTTCTCCGCCATGAGCCGTTGAAAGCAGCGTTTCATAGGCAGTATCTGGGTTTGGCTGGTCATCTGTTTTCCAGTCTACATAAGCACCGCTCCAGAATACCGTTTGGTATCCGGCATCCTGCACCCACTGCAACGCCTGCTCGGAATATTCTCCGCACGGGCAACGGAAATACTGCATTTCATAGTCATACGTTTGTAAGACATAATCATGCAGGGATTGGATTTCCTCCATCGCTTCCGCCTGCGTACAGTTCGGTAGGCTGGCATGTGTCATGCCGTGATTGCCCAGAACGTGCCCTTCTGCAATCATTCGCTCTACCAACGCAGTTTCTTTCTTTGCATAGTCGCCCGTCAAAAAGAATATCGCAGTGGCATGCTTTTCTTTTAAGGTATCCAGAATCTGTGCCGTGTAACCGTTTTCATAGCCTTGGTCAAAGGTCAAAATAATGCGGCTGGTGTCGGGTGTGGTGGCAAATGCTCCGTATTCTGCATAGCGTTCATTGAAAGCAAGGGCATCCAGCGGACAATTTTGACTGTCTGTTGCTTTTCCCTGTCCGTAACCGATACAAGTAGAATCCAGTGCCGCTGTATGCAGCGGCATACTGTACAGCAGAAACAGAACACAGCAGCCGGCAATGGTCTTTTTCAGATTCATGTTTTCCCTCCCTTTTGCAGCAAAAAACGCTGCAAAAATAGTATAGACAGAGATACAAACGGGATACATGGAAATTCACTGTTCCATTCCGTTCAAATCTCTGTCTAAAAAGTTGGATGGGAATTTTTTGTTGTTTAAAATGGCAAGAACCAGCTCAATTGCAGTTATTTTGCCTGCTCTTTTTTCTTTCTTCTCAATTCTCGGAAAAATTGCGTCAAAACTGCTGCACAATCTTCCTGCAAAAATCCGCCCTCAATGGTTGGGTGATAGTTATACGGTAAATCAAACATGGATTCTACCGATGCCACTGCACCGCCTTTCGGGTCATATGCTCCAAAAACCAAATGGTCTAATCGTGCATGCAGAATTGCTCCGCAGCACATCGGACAAGGTTCTAATGTCACATAAATGGCACTGTCAATCACTCGCCAGCCGCCCAGCGTTCGGCTTGCCTGGTCAATTGCCATGATCTCAGCGTGTGCCAGCGGAGATTTCCCAGACTCCCGCAAGTTCCAGCCCTCCCCGATAATCCGGTCAGTGGGCTGATGAACCACCACTGCCCCAACGGGAACTTCTCCCAGAGAAGCCGCATATTCTGCCAACTCCAACGCCCGCCGCATGTAACGTTCCTGTGGCACATAAAGTTCTTGCATGAAAGTTCCTCCTGCCTGTTGCTATAAAATCAAAGAAATTACAGAAAGTGCCAGTGCAACAAACACACAAACCGTCATTAGATTCGCCTGAATCAAAAAGGTCAGACAGCACTTTCCGGCAGAACGAATGGAATAAAATCGTTTGCTTCCCTGAAATGGTGCTTTCCAAATCACCAACACACATAATAACATTCCCAGAACACCGATCAGTAAAATCCAGAGCATCCGGTTTGAAATCGGCACATTATTCCGGAAAATGGATGTATGAAACAGCACAAACATCAAAGTATAATAAACCGACCGAGAGAACAGCCCCACATAGACATTTTCATCCCGCAGAATTTCTCTGGCTGCCAAAATTGAAACGGCAAAGGTTGAAATACCCGTCACCAGATTCTCCGCCATTAAGGCGGAAAAGGTTGCAGTCAGCAATACAGCCGTATCATCGCCAAACTGCCGCAGCACATGCATGATACTGCCATTATACAACATTGTTTCAAAAATCGGACGGGAAATCAACACAAACGCAAAGTAGAATATCTGATGCTGGGTGTCCAGACAGAGAATCGTATGAGAAAGTGCCCCCAATGTGATGTAGTGTATGCTAGATTCCGGCAAAAAATTGAGAATCATGCCAAATGCGAAAAAGACACACATCGTAATGCCCAACGTCCGAACCCACGCAGAAGGGATTGTCTTTTGTCGGCAGCAAGTCACGGCCTTTGGCATCTTCAAAAGCCGCTTTGCCATAAAAATCGGAACTCCAAACCGCACAATTTTTCGCAAAATCATGGTTATCAAAACAAGATCGTTAGAACCATATAGCACATTATCATGCACAGAATAGGAGAGCGAACCGCCAAACAAAGAAAATACAACCACACAGAAAATCAATACCAAATAGGGCGATAATAACTGATGGAGAAATAAAATTCCAAGTTGATTGGAAATTCGCTGTAACGCTCGCCGTTCTAAAACCGCTGGCTCTTCTTCCTGTAAGCCCATTCCCTCTAAAAAAACTGCTTGCGTTGTTGATCCCGGCTGTCGAAACGAAAATTCATTGCCCGGCTGTTCCTGCCATGCAGTAAATGCAGTCTGATAAGTCTGTTCGGAAGCCAATTCTGCATCATCCCGACAAGGGATGGTCGATTTTGTACGAAAAATCGTCTTTTGCATCCGAAAGCCACCTTTCTTATTTTTTCATAAATATAAAA
>OGGD01001403.1_pt1 | contig 11995 bp, 7 predicted proteins | sample 1571091 | NCBI WGS metagenome assembly OGGD01 (sample SAMEA2582073, study PRJEB24529) | metagenome | biome: Human gut stool | place: China | collected 2011
ATTTGTACCCTCTCAGTCATCGCTATGCGATGCCAGCTCCCCCGAAGGGGGAGCTTTTTTCTGCGCGCCCGTAACCTGCTCCTTCCACACCGAAGGTGCTGTTGCCCGGAATATCGCACAGAGCTCCCCCTTCGGGGGAGCTGGCGCGGGAGCGCCTGAGAGGGTTTTGTCTATAAACTTTCTTACATACAAAAATGTGCTTTCCATCGTTGCCATTTCTGCGATGAAAAGCACATCAATGTTACTTTTTATAATAACATATTCTGCACACGGGTGCAAGCATTTGGCCTGCTCTCAATGTACAAAACCGGTGAAATTTAGCGCAATAGCAGTGCGCTGCCGTCATAGTCCACCGTCAGGGTATCGCCCTCGGCATAACCGCCCCTGATGATGGCCTTGGCGATCAAGGTCTCCACGCGGCTCTGGATGAAGCGCTTGATGGGACGTGCACCATAAACACTGTCGTAGGCCGAATCGATGATGAAGTCCTTGGCGGCGGTGGTGACCTCCAGCTTGAGGTGCTTGCCCTCCTCCATGCGGTTGCGCAGATCCTGCAATTGCAGATCCACGATCTTGCGCATTTCGTCCTTAGTCAAGCTCTTGTAGTAGACGATCTCGTCCAGACGGTTCAAAAACTCCGGGCGGAACTTGCTCTTAAGCAGCAGGTCGATCTGGTGCTTTGCGTCCTCGCTCAGCTCGTTGGAGCCCTGCGCACGGCGCTGCTCCAGATCGTTCAGGATGATATCGCTGCCAAGATTGGAGGTCAGGATGATGACCGTGTTCTTGAAGTCCACGGTGCGGCCCTGACTATCGGTAATGCGGCCATCGTCCAGCACCTGCAGCAGGATGTTGAACACATCGGGGTGGGCTTTTTCCACCTCATCGAACAGCACCACGCTGTAAGGCTTGCGGCGCACAGCCTCGGTCAGCTGACCGCCCTCTTCATAACCGACATATCCCGGAGGCGCGCCGATCAGACGGCTGACGCTGAACTTCTCCATATACTCGGTCATGTCGATACGCACCATGTTGCGCTCGTCGTCAAACAGCGCCTGTGCCAGCGCCTTGGCAAGCTCGGTCTTGCCGACGCCTGTGGGGCCAAGGAACAGGAAGCTGCCGATGGGGCGGTTGGGGTTGGCGATACCGGCGCGGCTGCGCAGGATAGCCTCGCTCACCTTGGTCACGGCCTCGTCCTGACCGATGACCCGCTGGTGCAGCACATCGTCCAGATGCAGCAGCTTCTCGCGCTCGCCCTCCACCAGCTTTTCTACCGGGATACCAGTCCAGCGTGCCACGATGCGGGCGATTTCCTCATCGGTCACGCGGTCACGCAGCAGGCTGTCCTCCTTTTTAGCGGCAGCCACCTTTTCCTCCTCGGCCAGCTGCTTTTGCAGCTGGGGCAGCTTGCCGTACTTCAGCTCGGCGGCCTTGTTCAGGTCGTACTCACGCTGGGCTTTCTCGATGGCGGCATTGGTCTGCTCGATCTGCTCACGCAGGCTCTGCACCTTGCCAATGGCGTTCTTCTCGTTCTCCCACTTTGCCTTCATGCTGCGGAACTTATCCTGCAATTCGGCAAGCTCCTTTTCCAGATCCTTCAAGCGGCTCTGGCTCAGGGCGTCGGTCTCCTTTTTCAGGCTCACCTGCTCGATCTGCAGCTGGGTGATGCGGTGTGCCAGATCGTCCATCTCGCTGGGCATACTGTCCATCTCGGTCTTGATCATGGCGCAGGCTTCATCCACAAGGTCGATGGCCTTATCCGGCAGGAAGCGGTCGGTGATATAGCGGTCGGAAAGGGTCGCAGCGGCGATCAGGGCGCTATCGTTGATTTTTACGCCGTGGAACACCTCATACCGCTCCTTCAAGCCGCGCAGAATGGAGATGGTATCCTCCACGGTAGGCTCATCCACCTGCACCGGCTGGAACCGGCGCTCCAGCGCGGGGTCTTTTTCGATATACTGGCGGTACTCGTCCAGTGTGGTCGCACCGATGCAGTGCAGCTCGCCCCGGGCCAGCATGGGCTTGAGCAGGTTGCCTGCGTCCATGGCGCCGTCGGTCTTGCCGGCACCCACAATGGTGTGCAGCTCATCGATGAAGAGGATGATCTTGCCCTCGCTCTTCTTCACCTCGTTCAGTACGCTCTTCAAGCGCTCCTCGAACTCGCCGCGGTACTTTGCACCGGCCACCAGAGCGCCCATGTCCAGGCTGAACACGGTGCGGTCTTTCAGGTTTTCGGGCACATCGCCGCGCACGATCCGCTGCGCCAGACCCTCGGCGATGGCAGTTTTACCAACGCCGGGCTCACCGATCAGGCAGGGGTTGTTTTTGGTCTTACGGGACAGGATACGGATCACATTGCGGATCTCCTGATCGCGGCCGATGACGGGATCCAGCTTCTGCTTGCGGGCAAGCTCTACCAGATCCTGACCGTACTTCTGCAGCGCGTTGTAGGTGTCCTCCGGGTTATCGGTGGTCACCCGCTGGTTGCCGCGCACGGCGGTAAGCTGCTGCAAAAAGGCATCCTTTTTCAGGTTGAAGGCGCGGAACAGCTCGCTGGTGGTCTGGTCCTGCTCGTCCAGCAGGCCAAGGAACAGATGCTCCACGCTGATGAAGTCGTCCTTCATGGCCTTGGCTTCGCGGGCGGCGGCGCTGAGCACCTTATCGGTGGCCTGCGAGATATAGACCTTATCGGGGTCACGACCGGAGCCGGACACCCGGGGCAGCGCGGACAGCTTTTCCGCCACGGCGGCGGCAAAGCTGCCGGGGTCAACGTTCAACTTTTGCAGCAGCTGGGGAATCAGGCCGTTTTCCTGCGCAGCCAGTGCGTGCAGCAGATGGGCGGGTTCCAGCGCGTTGTGCTGGTACTCCACAGCCAGCTGCTGGGCTGCCTGCAAAGCCTCAAGGGTCTTTTGCGTATATTGATTGGTATTCATAAAGTCAAGCCTCCATTCATACCGGAAGGTTTATTTTAGCGGACAGACAAGTCATTTGCTAACAGCTCTGCGCCCGGCGGCGGCAGAGCCGTGATTGAATTGTATAGATGTTCTTTTTCATGGTTTTGCACACCTCCTGCGGGGCAGTTTGTTTTGTTTTTAGCACTCTATCTGCTCGACTGCTAAAAATATACTCCTGTCCACCCACTTTGTCAATAGGGTTCACAAAAAGTTTGCAGAATAGACGCAAAACCATGCTTTTTATCTTAGAGTGTATCTGAACCACCCATGAAAACAAAATTCAGCCAAGCCCGCAGGCTTGGCTGAATTTCAAATCAAAAGTATTTTCCGCTGAAAAACGTTCCGCTTACAGCAGCGGGATACCGGCCTTGGCGCAGGCCTCGCGGGTGGCCTTGTCCCAGACGCTGGCCTGCACCTCACCGATGTGGACACTGCCCAGCAGCAGCATGCACAGGCGGCTCTGACCGATGCCGCCGCCGATGGTGTAGGGCAGCTCGCCAGCCAGCACTGCCTTGTGGAAAGGCAGGGCGCGGCGGTCGTCGCAGCCCGCCATGGTCAGCTGCTTGTCCATGCTCTCCGGGCTGACGCGGATGCCCATGCTGCTCAGCTCGTAGCTGCACTGCAGCGGGTCGTTCCAGAACAGCAGATCGCCGTTCAGATCCCAGTCGTCATAATCCGGGGCGCGGCCGTCATGGGGCTTGCCGCTGCGCAGGGGTGCACCGATCTTCATCAGGAAGGTGGTGCCGTTCTCCTTGACAAAGGCGTTCTCCCGCTCCTTCGGGGTCAGATCGGGGTACTTATCCTCCAGCTCCTGTGAGGTGACAAAGGTCACGTTGGGGGTGTGCAGGGGCAGATCCTGCAGCTGGGGGAACATGGCGTGCAGGTTCATCTCGGTAGCACACACCGCAGACACGATGCAGCGCACCACGTTTTTCAGGTAGGTCTCGTTGCGGTCCTCCACCGTGATGATCTTTTCCCAGTCCCACTGGTCCACATAGACCGAGTGGAGGTTGTCCAGCTCCTCGTCCCGGCGGATAGCGTTCATATCGCAGTACAGACCCTTGCCCACGCGGAAATCATAGTCCTTCAGCGCCTGCCGCTTCCACTTTGCCAGCGACTGCACCACCTGTGCTTCGGTGCCGCTGTCCTTGATGTCAAAGGTCACCTTGCGCTCCACGCCGTTCAGGTCGTCGTTCAGGCCGGTGGAAGCCTCCAGAAACAGCGGTGCAGACACGCGGTACAGATTGAGCGTGGCGCACAGGGTATCGGCGAACAGCCGCTTCACCGTGCCGATGGCGCGCTGTGTGTCGTACAGGTTCAGCGCGGGTTTGTAGTTTGCCGGGATGATGATCTTGCTCATAACGTTTACCCCTCATTCTGTGTGGTTTGCGCCCCGCTTTCCCGAGCCGGGGCGTGGCTTTTGCAAAGCCGGAATACTGCACCCATTATGGCACAATTTTTTACGAAAGTAAAGTGATAGCAGGAAAAAGCAGTTCCGAAACGCCCATGGGCGTTTCGGAACTGCAAATCAAACTATTTTTCCGTTTACCCGCCCAGATAGGCGCTGCGGACGCGCTCGTTGGTCAGCAGCTCGGCACCGGTGCCGTCCATGACTATGCGGCCGGTCTCCAGCACATAGGCGCGGTCGGCCACCGAAAGCGCCATCTGCGCGTTCTGCTCCACCAGCAGGATGGTCATACCCTCCTTGTGGATGTCGCGGATGATGTCAAAGATCTCCTGCACCAGCAGCGGCGAAAGACCCATGGAAGGCTCATCCAGCATCAGCATGGAAGCGTTGCTCATGAGCGCACGGCCCATGGCCAGCATCTGCTGCTCGCCGCCGGACATGGTGCCCGCCAGCTGCTTGCGGCGCTCCTTCAGGCGGGGGAACAGGGTGAACACCTTTTCCTTGTTGGCGGCAATGGTGGAAGCGGGCTGGGTGTAGGCACCCATGTCAAGGTTCTCGTCCACCGTCATGTGCAAAAACACATGGCGGCCCTCCGGCACCTGTGCAAGGCCGCTTTCCACGATCTTGTGGGCGCGCACGCCCTTGATGCTTTTGCCCTTGTACAGCACATCGCCGGTGCGGGGCTTCAAAAGGCCGGAAATGGTTTTCAGGGTGGTGGATTTGCCCGCGCCGTTGGCACCGATCAAGGTGACGATCTCGCCCGCGTTGACGGTGAAAGAGATATCCTTTACGGCGTGGATGTTGCCGTAGTAGACGTTGATGCCGTCCACCTTCAGTAATGTATCAGCCATGGCTCAGCCCTCCTTTTTGCCCAGATAGGCCTCGATGACCTGCGGGTTATCGCGGATCTCGTCCGGGGTGCCCTTGGCGATGATGCGGCCAAAGTTCAGCACCGCAATGCCCTCGCAGATGCCCATGACAAGGCTCATGTCGTGCTCGATGAGCAGCACGGCAATGTTGAACTCGTCGCGGATGCGGCGGATGGTCTCGGTCAGCTCTGCAGTCTCGGAGGGGTTCATACCGGCGGCAGGCTCGTCCAGCAGCAGAAGCTTCGGGCTGGTGGCCAGTGCGCGCATGATCTCCAGCCGCCGCTGTGCGCCGTAGGGCAGGCTGCCGGCCTGTGCGTTGGCAAGGTCTGCCATGTGGAAGATGTCCAGCAGTTCCAGCGCACGCTCGGTGCACTGCTTTTCCTCTTTCCAGTAGTTCGGCATCCGCAGCAGAGAGGACGCCAGATTATACTTCATGGACTCGTGCAGACCCACCTTGATGTTGTCGATGACGCTCAGCTCCTTGAACAGACGGATGTTCTGGAAGGTACGCGCCACACCCATGCGGTTGACCTGATAGGTCTTTTTGCCGGCAGTGGGCATTCCGTCGATCAGGATGGAGCCGCGGGTGGGCTGGTAGACGTTGGTGAGCAGGTTGAACACGGTGGTCTTGCCTGCGCCGTTGGGGCCGATCAGACCGGCGATCTCGTTGCGGCCGATCATCAGGTTAAAGTTGTCCACAGCGGTCAGACCGCCGAAGTCAATGCCCAGCTCACGCACGTCCAGAATGGGCTTTTTGTCCTTGTCGCGGTCGGTCAGAAAACCGCCGGAGGGAACACTGTGCAGTCTGGTCTTGAACTCACTCATGGTCAGCGGCCTCCTTTTTGGTATGTTTGCGGAACAGTTCGCCGTTCATGGTCTTTTCCACAATGCGGCTCAGGGAGAAATCGTAGCTGCCCAGCAGTCCGCCCGGGCGGAAGATCATCATCAAAATCAGCACCAGCGAGTAGACCACCATGCGATAGCTCTCAAAGCTGCGGGTGGCCTCGGGCAGGATGGTCAGCACGGTAGCGGACAGGATGGAGCCCAGCATGGAGCCCATGCCGCCCAGCACCACCATGACCAGAATTTCAATGGACTTCATAAAGCCGAAGGTGGAGGGATTCAGCACGCCGATGTAGCAGGCGTACAGGCCGCCCGCCAGACCGGCAAAGGCAGCAGAGAAGGCAAAGGCCATCACCTTATAATAGGTAGTCTGGATGCCGCAGCTCTCGGCGGCGATCTCGTTGTCGCGGATGGCCAGCACGGCGCGGCCGTGGCGGCTCTTCATCATGGCGTGGATGAGGAAACAGGTGATGACCACGCACAGGAACACGTTGGTAAAGTTGGAATATTTGGGGATGTTCTTCAGGCCCTTGGAGCCGTAGAACAGCTTGAAGCCCAGCACATCATCAATGTTGTTCAAGGTGATGCGGATGATCTCGCCGAAGCCCAGCGTCAGGATGGCCAGATAGTCGCCGGTCAGGCGCAGGGCAGGGATACCGATCAGCATCCCGAACAGCCCGGCGATCACCCATGCCAGCACCAGACCGATGGCAAAAGCCACGCCCTTGGGCAGGCCCGAGGATTTGGTGAACAGGGCGCAGGCATAGGCACCTACCGCCATAAAACCGGCGTGACCCAGCGGCAGTTGCCCCAGATAACCGGTGGCAACGTTCAGCGAGACAGCCAGAATGATATTGATGCCCACGGTCAGCAGCACCTTATTCTGGTAGGTGGACAGCATATTGCCGGTCACATAGGAAAGCCCTACGAACAGCAGCCCCACCAGCACCAGATTCATCAGGTAGCGCACGGGCATTTTGAGGGTCTTGCGTTTGGTATTCATCGTTATGCCCCCTTACACCTTTTCCTGCACCTTGCGGCCGAGGAAGCCCGTGGGCTTGACCAGCAGCACGATGATCAGGATCGCAAACGTAACAGCGTCCTTCCATGCGGAAAGGCCGATGGCAGAAACAAAGCACTCGCACAGGCCGATGGCGATGCCGCCGACCATGGCACCCGGGATGGAGCCGATGCCGCCCAGCACGGCGGCAACAAAGGCCTTCAGACCCAGCATGGAGCCCATGGTGGGGGTAGCCTGCGGGTAGGAGCAGCAGTACAGCACGCTGCCGATGCCTGCCAGCGCCGAGCCCACGGCAAAGGTGAAGGAGATGGTGCTGTTGACGTTGATGCCCATCAGGCGGGCAGCATCCATATCCTCCGAGACGGCGCGCATGGCCTTGCCAAGCTTGGTCTTTTGCACCAGAAAGGTGAGCACCAGCATGGACAGCACGGTGACCACCAGCGTGATGATTGAGGTAAGACCCAGCGGCACCTTACCCAGACGGAAGGTCTGGTTGGTGTAGTAGGCGGGGATCACCTTTGCACCGGAGCCCATGATCAGCTCTGCGGTGTACTCCAGAAAGAAGGAGACACCAATGGCGGTGATCAGCAGCGAAATACGGGGTGCGCTGCGCAGGGGGGTGTAGGCGATTTTTTCGATCACCACACCCAGCAGCGTACAGGTGATGATGGTGGCGCACACGGCGGTGACCGGGCCGAGACCCAGCTGGTTCATGACGAACCAGGACATGTATGCGCCCACCATGATGACATCGCCGTGGGCAAAGTTCAGCAGCAGGATAATGCCGTACACCATGCTGTAGCCCAGTGCGATCAGTGCATAGATGCTGCCAAGGGACAGGCCGTTGATCAGCTGGCTAAAGAACACTGTCATGGTTGGATACTTCCTTTCTTTGCGGCGTTTACACTTTTTGATATAAAAAACGGAGAACGCCTGACCAGAAAAAAGCTGTTCCGGCGTTCTCCAAAAAAATCATGGGGTTTGCTCTGTGCGGGCGGCTCCATCACCGGTGGATGGAGCTGCGCGGATCAGAACATTTCCTTCAGCTCGGGCTTGCCGTCTACATAGGTCAGGATGGCAGTGCTCTTGACGGGGTTGTGGTGCTCGTCGAAGGTAAAGGTGCCGGTGATGCCCTCGATGGTGCCGCCGGCAATGGCATCGATGACAGCCTGCTTGTACTCGTCAGAACCGGCCTCCAGACCCTGCTCCTCGGCAGCCTTGATGCCGTACACGACGGTCATGGCGGCATCGTAGCCCAGCGGTGCAAAGCCGTTGGGGTAAGCCTCGCCGTACTCGGCCTTGTAGGCATCCTCAAACGCGGCGCTGGAGCCTTTAGCGTAGCAGGCGCAGAAGTAGGAGTCTTTCAGCTGGTCGGCGGTGGCGTAGCCCTCCAGACCATCCCAGCCGTCGCCGCCCAGGAACGGAACGGTCAAGCCGACGCTCTCAGCCTGAGCCAGGATCTGACCCACGTCCTGATAGTAGTTGGGGCAGAACACCACCTCGGGATCCTTGCCAAGGATGCTGGTCAGCTGGGTCTTGAAGTCCACATCGCCCTCAGAGTAGCTCTCCTGATCCACGATGGTGCCGCCCTTTGCCTCAAACTCCTTGGCAAAGTTCTCTGCAAGACCCTCGTTGTAGTCCTTGCCCTTCAGGAAGATGACGGCTGCCTTGGTGTAGCCCAGCTTCTCGTAAGCGTAATCTGCCATCTTCACGCCCTGGAAGGGGTCGGTGAAGCAGGCACGGAACACATTCCCGTTCACGGTGTCGGTCTCGGCATCGTAGGTAACAGCCTCGGCGGTAGCGGAGGCGGTGACCATGGGCATATTGTAATCGGCGCTCTCAGCGGCAACAGCCAGCGTGGGAGCGGTGGTCACATCGCCCACCAGAGCGGTGATGCCCTGATCGCACATCTTGGTAAAGCTAGTAACAGCCTGCGTAGCATCGCCCTGCTCGTCCATGGTGATGATCTCCAGCTGCTTGCCGTTGACACCGCCATCTGCATTGACCTGCTTGATATACAGGCTTGCACCGTTGATAACAGCCTGACCGTAAACAGAATTGTCACCGGTCAGGGGGCCCAGAACGCCCACCTTGATGGTGCTGCCGGAAGCAGCAGCGGAACCGGCAGCAGAAGAAGCGGCAGTGCTTGCGGAAGAACCACCGCAGGCAGTCAGAGCGCTTGCTGCAACAGCAACACCGGCAGCGGCCATGAACTGACGACGAGTGAACACCTTTTTCATAAAAATCTCCTCCTTCGGAGTAATTTATAGGCTAGAATAGAATCAAGGATAAAAACGGAAGCAAGGCCCTTCCCCTCTAAAGCGGCCTTGCTTCTGTTCTTGTCTGTTATTATAGCTATCTGTGTTCAAATCCGCAATTCACAAACCGTCCATACTTTTGGGCGCTTTTTCTCGGCTTTGTTGATACTTTTCACAAAAATTTGAACGCGTTTTTGTGCACTATATCAAATTGTTCATTTTGTTTATCTGTGACATGAAACGAATTCACAATTCACAAAAGGGTTACAGGGTGTCCATCTCGGCGTCGGCGGCAAATTCGGCCTCGGCGCGGACTTCGGCAGCCTGTCCCTCGGCCTCGGCAACAGCCACCGGCTCTGCCAGTGCCTTGCGGATGGCGGTGACGTAGAACACCATGGAAAGTGCCGTACCGATGCACCAGCCCACAGGCCATGCCATCCAGATGCCGGTGGAGCCCAGCGCGGTGGCGCTGAGCACGGCGGCAATGCCCACGCGCAAAATCAGGTCGGTGAAGGTGGCGATCATGAACCGCACCATCAGGCCGCAGCCGCGCAGGATGCCGTCTGCCACCAGCTTGACCGACACCACAAAGTAGAAGGGCGAGAGGATGCGCAAAAACAGCATACCGGTGTCAATGGCGGGGCCCTGCGGGTCGTTCATGAACAGCAGCAGCAGGAAGCGTCCGAAGAAGAAGTACAGCACCACCAGCGGCACGCACAGCAGCCACACAAGATTGCGGCCTGCGCCAAAGCCTTCCTTGACGCGGTCCATCTTGCCTGCGCCCATGTTCTGGGAGGTGTAGTTGGAGATGCCGTTGCCCAAGGTGGTAAAGGAGGTAATGACCATGTTGTTCAGCTTGACGGCGGCAGAATAGCCCGCAATGACGCTGGCGCCAAAGGTGTTGATGATGCTCTGCAGGATGATGTTGCCCACCGAGACAAAGCTCTGCTGCAGAATGCTGGGCACAGCCACCACAGCCACCTTGCCCAGCATATTCCACGAGAACAGCTGCACATGACCCTCGGTGCGGAAAGCGCGGATGCGGCGGAACACCACCACCATGGCCAGCACGCAGCTGACACCCTGACACAGGAAGGTAGCCCATGCCACACCGGCAATGCCCATCTTGAAACCGGCCACGAACAGGATGTCCACGCCGATGTTGGACAAAGAAGAGACGGCAAGGAAGTAGAAGGGGGTCTTACTGTCGCCAAGGGCAGAGAAGATGCCGGTGGCAATGTTGTAGAAGAACATGAAGGGCAGACCCAGAACGTAGATGTCCAGATACAGCGCAGAGCCCGCAAGGATCTCCTCCGGGGTATTGATGAGTTCCAGCAAGGCATCGCAGCCCAGCAGACCAATGCCCATCAGCACCGCGCACAGCACCGCAGAGCCGATAAGGGAGGTGTAGACCGAGGTCTTCATCTCGCCGTATTCCTTTGCGCCGAAGTAGCGGGACACGATGACCGAGCAGCCGATGTTGCAGCCAAAGGCAAAGGCGATGAAGATCAGGGTGATCTCGTAGCTGTTGCCCACCGCAGCCAGCGCGTTCTCGCCGATGAACTTGCCCGCCACCAGACTGTCGGCGATGTTGTACAGCTGCTGGAAAATGATGCTGCCGAACATGGGCAGACAGAATTGCCACAATACCTGTGACGGCTTGCCCACCGTCAGATCTTTATTCATTGCAAAAATCCTCCTCTATAACGACTATAAATGGAAAAACAGCGTAAATGCCGCAACCAGTATAGAACCGAGCCGCCAAAAAGTAAAGAGAATTTTTGGTATATCTGCCATATAAAAAACACATGATGAGCATAACGTATCCCCGCTGCTGCAAAGGGGTAGACTGTAAACAGGTTTTCCACGGTGGTTTGCGCTCCTGTTAAAAATTTAGGGCTGCAAACATCCGCACCGGCTCTTGCGCCGGGGCGCAAAGCGTGGTAGGATATGAACGGTTAGTTAGATATAACTATCCAAAATAGAGCAGTTCCCCGTCTGCCCGTCCGGGCGGTATGGGAGGGAAAATGATATTCAGGAGGGTTTCAAGATGAATTATCTGGAAATTGAATCTGTTGTAGGCCGCGAGATCTTAGACTCCCGCGGCAACCCCACTGTGGAAGCCGAGATCACGCTGGCGGACGGCACTGTGGCGCGCGGCTGTGCCCCTTCCGGTGCATCCACCGGCGAGTTTGAGGCGCTGGAGCTGCGGGACGGCGACAAGAGCCGCTATCTGGGCAAGGGTGTGACCAAGGCGGTGGACAACATCAACACGGTCATTGCGGACGCCGTGGTGGGCATGGATGCCTCCGACATCTACGCCATCGACGCTGCCATGATCAAAGCAGACGGCACCAAGGATAAGTCCAATCTGGGCGCAAACGCCATTCTGGCGGTGTCCATTGCAGCCTGCCGCGCAGCAGCCGCTTCGCTGGAAATGCCGCTGTACCGTTTTCTGGGCGGCGTAAACGGCAACCGCCTGCCCGTGCCTATGATGAACATCCTGAACGGCGGCGCACACGCCGCCAACACCGTGGACACGCAGGAGTTTATGATCATGCCGGTGGGCGCACCTTCCTTTAAAGAAGCGCTGCGCTGGTGCGCCGAGGTGTTCCATGCACTGGCTGCCATCCTGAAGTCCAAGG
>OGGD01001414.1_pt1 | contig 11936 bp, 9 predicted proteins | sample 1571091 | NCBI WGS metagenome assembly OGGD01 (sample SAMEA2582073, study PRJEB24529) | metagenome | biome: Human gut stool | place: China | collected 2011
AATCAATTTATGGACGATTTGGGGCGTTATGAAATTGCAAAACCGTTACTCGATGCGGGCTATACTGAAGAATTGGAAAACAAAAAAATAGAATGTGAAAATTTACTAAATAATTTAGTTGAAGCTGAGGCACCAGATGGTACACATACAAAGGATTTTCCAATCATAAGAGAAAAATATTTTGCAAGTGGACAAGAGTTCTCGAAATTATTAAAAAATGCCATTAATAGTCAACTTGAATCATTATTAAGAAAAAGCAATATATGATAATTATAGCTTTGTCATTCTTGTAAATGACTTAATATTTAATTCACACAGCACTTTAGCCAATTATGGTTAAGGTGCTTTTTTTGTACCTTGAAAGGAGGTGGTCACAGCAAAACATATCGGGGAAAGCCCGATTTTATCATTACAACAGGCTATGCCTGATCATATAAAGTAACTTTTAACAGCCAGTTAGGGATAAACCCTGCTGGCTATTTTTTTATCGAAAAGGAGACAAACAACATGAGAAAAGAACAGATTATTATGACAACCAACAACAATCAGATGGAGGAAAAAGGTATGAAGCAGAGATTTATTCAGTTTAAGAAAAAATTTGTTCCGGCATTATCCGGAGCCGTTATGGGAGTAATGCTTATGAGCACTACCTGCTTTGCGGCAGGAGGTACTTCGGCAGTAACACAGCCGCTTGAGAACTTAAAAACGCTTGTGATCGCAGTTATCGGTGCAGTTGGAGTAATTATCCTTGCAAAGAATGTAATGGAATTTGCACAGGCATACCAGCAGCAGGATTCATCTACTATGAACTCAGCTTTAAAGGGAGTTGTGGCAGGTATTATCATGGCAGGTATTTCTACTGTACTCACCTTCTTAGGCTTCTAAGATAGGGAAAAATAATCCCTGTTGCAATAGAAGAAAAGAGGTGAATAACAGGTATGGATATTTTTAAGCTGGGAGACAAAATACTTGCTCTCCTTGAAGCTATGTTTGGATTTTGGAATAATCAGATATCTTTGGTTTTTGCAATGCTTGGACAATCGCCCGTCAGTTTTAAGGGCGGTGGTCCGTGGGCAGTCATTGAGGGAATAGAGCCAATCTTTGTAGCAGTTGGTTCTTCCCTTGTGGTACTGTTCTTTGTTATCGGTTTCTGTTCGGAAAGTATAGATGTGAAAGATGAAATGAGGTTTGAATCAATCCTGCGTATGCTTATCCGACTGGGACTTGCAGAATGGTTTGTTGCAAATAATGTCACGATTATGAAAGCGTTTTTTACTTCCATAGGAAATCTGGTGGGACTTATATCTGCCGGGACAACGACGCAGCTTGCCATTGACAGTACACAGGCAGACATCATTAAGGGACTCGGATTTGGTGAAAGTCTGGTAATGCTGATACTTACAGCTTTGCTTGCAATCATCATTATTATCTGTGGATTCTTTATCATCTACACAGTGTATTTCAGGTTCTTAAAGATACTGATTATTGTGCCGCTTGGTGCGATTGCATGCTCCACAATGGCAGGAAACAGAATGGTCAGTCATACAATGGCTACCTACTGCAAATATTTTCTTTCGTGTGTATTCGAGGCAGTAACGATGGCACTTGCAATTGTGGTATGTAATGCATTTATCAATGCAGGACTTCCGGCATTTACAGGAAGTTACGCTGACTGGGCACAGACGCTTATTTATTTGTGTGAAATGACATTTACGATAGCAATGACTGTTGGAAGTGTGAAGGGAGCACAGACACTTACAAGCAAGGCATTTGGATTATAGAAGGAGGCAGAAATGGATAATGAAAAGAAACAGGTTACTTATAATTCAAGCATAACCGGAGAAACGCAGGTGACATTTGATATCCAGCAGTATATGAATAACAGGGCAATGTTTATTGGTCTTATGTGTAATGAAGATGGACATGAGGAGCATTTTGGGGATGTGACTGTGAATTTGTCGGTTGCAGCACCAAATTACTGCGGATATCTGAATGTGAATGACATGCCGGATATTGAAAAGTTTATTACAGACAATGACATTGGAGAGTTTACAGGATTCACGCAAAGGAGTGGTTTCTGCGAATATCCGCTTTATCTGTTCAATGTAGATAAGCTTAGAGAACTGTGTCCGGATGGAATGGATAAGTATGAGGCGAATATTGGAATGACAAGAAAGCCGGAGACAAAGGATTTATCAAGATAGGAGGCAGGGACAATGGTAATCGAAGTAAACAAGGATATTGACCGCTATCAGGAATCGGTTGCGATGGGACTTACTGCAAGGCAGCTTATATTTTCCATTGCAAGCGTAGTAGTCGGTGGCGGTATCGTCCTTCTTCTTTACAAGTATATCGGTCTTACGGGTTCTGCTTATGTGGCAATTCCCTGTGTGGCACCGATTGCACTTGGCGGATTCTATTCCTTTAACGGGATGAATTTCTACGAGTATATGGGAAAGAAACTGCATTTTATGTTTGGAAACAAGGCACTTACCTATGTATCAACAGAAGGAGAGCCTGCAATAAAGCAGTTAGAAGTAGAGCAGAATGAACAGGTAAAGAAGAAAGGCAGAAAGGCTGAACCGGAGACTGTAACAGCTGATTCGGCTGTAAAGAAGCAGGAGGAGTTTGAAGCAATGAAGAAAAAGACGAGAAACATGCTGCTTGGACTTGTCGCAGTCATTGTGGCGGCAGCAGCAGGCATTGCAGCATATAAGGCAATGCATTAGAAACGAATAGTATCTGACCGCAAGGTCGGGAACACAGCCCGCAGGGTGAAGTTCCCGGCGGGCTTTCATTATAAGAAAGCGAGGTTAGAGACATGGGTTTATTTACAGACGGATTTAAGTTATTAAAGAAGGCGAGTGAGCCTTTGTATAAGACACCTAAATCCATTCAGGAAACCATAGAGATTATGGCGGTGGCTGAAAACGGCATTTTTGAAGTAAGCAAAAATAAGTATTCCAAATGCTACCGCTTTCAGGACATCAATTACACGACAGCAACAGAGGATGAGCAGATCGGTATTTTCGAGAGATACTGCAAGTTCTTAAATTCGCTGGACTGTAATTATAAGATTACGATCAACAATAAGAACAAAAACATGGATGAACTCCGTGACAAGGTTCTGATTGCTGAGAAAAACGATGGCTTCAATAATTATAGAAGAATCTACAATGACATCATTGAGGAGAAGATTATTGAGGGCAGACAGGGGATTGAGCAGGAGAGATACCTGACAATCACGATTGAGAGAAAGAACTTCGAGGAGGCAAAGGCACAGTTTGCTACCCTTGAGGCAACGATACACAAGGCTTTCATTGAGCTTGGGGCAGAGATTGTTCCGCTTAATGGCAATGAGAGACTGAAAGTGCTCTATGATTATTATCATCTTGGAGATGAGGGCAGCTTTGATTTTGATATCAAAAAGGCAAAGAAGGTCGGGGCAGATTTTAGAAATGATCTGTGCAATGGGATGGTGAAATATTTCCCAGACCATTTTGAGGATGAGAGTAAATTCTGCAAGGCACTTTTCATCAAAAAGTATCCGAGCAGTTTGTCAGACAGATTCATCAATGAGATTACTTCCCTTCCGGTTCATTCCATCACGAGCATTGATGTGGTGCCTGTTCCTAAGGATTTGACTACAAAGGTGCTTCAGAAGAAATACCTTGGTATTGAGTCGGATATCATTAAGCAGCAGAGAGTCCGTAATAAGAATAACGACTTTTCTACGGAAATTTCATATGCCAAGAGAACGGAGAAAAAGGAGATTGAGGAAATCATGGATGATGTTCGTGAGAATGACCAGTGCCTTTTCTTCGTGGGAGTTACTATTATTCTTATGGCAGAGAGCAAAAAAGAGCTTGATAGCGTCTGTGAGACAGTGGAGACTATCGGAAAGCGTAACAGCTGTACGATTGATACACACTACTTAAAGCAGAGGGAGGCACTCAACACAGCGCTTCCGATTGGTGTAAGACAGGTGGAGACAATGCGTACCCTTCTTACCCAGTCACTTGCGGTGCTTATGCCATTCAATGTGCAGGAATTAAATGACAGCACAGGGAACTATTATGGTATCAATCAGATCAGCAAGAATGTGAATATCGGTAACAGAAAGAAGCTGATAAACGGAAATGGCTTCGTTTTCGGAGTGCCGGGTTCCGGTAAATCCTTCTTCTGTAAGATGGAAATGGGCAGCGTATTCTTGTCGGGAGATGATGAGATAATCGTCATAGATCCAATGAACGAATACTTTGATATTGCTGAGACTTATGGTGGAACAGTGGTAAATATGTCCACTTACACGGATAACTATGTGAATCCGCTGGAGATGGATGTATGGAGCCTTGATCCGAATGATTCCAAGGGAATGGTAAGAGAAAAAGGCGAGTTTATGCTTGGTCTTTGTGAGCAGTGTATCGGAGACAGCTTAAATTCAAGACAGAAGTCAATCATTGACCGCTGCGTGAGAAAGCTGTATATCGACATTGCAAGAAGCAAAGAGAAGTATATCCCGGTGATGAGTGATTTTTACGATATCCTTATGGCGCAGCCGGAGGAGGAAGCAAAGGACATTGCACTGTCACTAGAGCTTTTCGTAAATGGTTCGCTTAACATCTTCAATCACCAGACAAATGTGGATGTGGATAACAGATTTACAGTATATGGCATCAGGGACTTGGGTACAGAACTTAGTCCTATCACAATGCTTGTTATGATGGAATCCATTCAGAACAGGATTGTTGAGAATGGCAAGAGAGGCAAGGCAACATGGCTCTATATTGATGAGTTTCACGTCCTGCTTAATTCCGAGTATTCTGCAAAATATCTGCAGCAGCTCTGGAAGAAAGTAAGAAAGCAGGGAGGACTTTGTACCGGTATCACGCAGAATGTCGTCGATCTGTTGCAGAACTATACAGCAACCACAATGCTTGCAAACTCTGAGTTTGTGGCACTCTTAAAACAGGCGAATACAGACAGTTCCAAGATGGCGGAAGTTATCGGGGTATCAGAGGCACAGCTAAGATTCGTAACCAATACTGCATCGGGAATGGGACTTATCAAGTGTGGCTCGGTGGTGATTCCGTTTGATAATCAGATTAGCAAGGATACAGACCTTTACAGACTGTATAACACCAACATTCATGAGAAGATTGCGGAACAGAAGAAACGTGAAATGCAGAAAAAAGTCGAATAATGTTGATAGAGGTCGCAATTTGCGACCTCAAAGCATAGCCATCCAGGAAGCTGGGTGGCTGTTTTGCATTTTGAGTGAAAGAAGGTGAGAACATTGAAGATAAAAAAGGTGGATGACAAGCCGATGATCATTCACACAAAGGAGAAAGCTAAGATTCATGCCCACGAGCCAAAGGGTGCCAAGATTAAAGGCAGCAACATCTATACAGTAGAGAGAGGTCCTAAGACTATCGGTGCAAAGGTATCTGATGATAAAAAGAAGTCCTATCGCAAGAGTACCATTCATCAGTCAGAGTCGAAGAATAAAGGATTATCAAGATTTAAGCGAAACTATAGAGAATCTAACACTTCCATCAAGACCAAGAACACGAATCTTCACATTGCAGGAAGAACAGGTGCACTTGCAGCCGGGGCAGTAACGGAGCAGGTGGAAGGCGGGCATGAGGTATCGCAGGCAGCATATCTTGCATATGAAGCAAGCCAACCTGTTACCGGAACTGCTTCCAAGGGGGCAGCACTTTTCAGGAAAAAGGCGGCAGCCGAGGCAAAGAAGCGAATCAAGAAGGTAGATGCAGGAAAGAAGCTGGCAAAAAAGACAGCAAAGAAAGCTGCCAAAGATACTGCCAAAACCGTAGCTAAAGAGACGGCAAAAGAAACAGCCAAGACTACTGCCAAGGTTGCAGCGAAAACTGCTTCAAAGACAGCTGCTACAGCGGCAGGAACAGCGGTTGCACCGGGAGCAGGCACAGCAATTGGCATAGCAGCTGGATATGCAGCAGGTGTGTCCATAGAGGTCAAGGATGAAAAGATGACCAACCGGAGCAGGAAGATAAAATTCTTTCTGGATAAGATGAAAGCACAGGAGAATCAGACAGACAGCGTGGCAAAGCTGGTAAAGGATCTGATTGTGCGAAAAGCGATTACCTGGGTAAAGGCAGCGGCACCGATTGTCGGACTGGTGCTTTTATTACTTGTTCTTGTAGTTGCCATGATTGCGGTTCCGGTTATTGCGGCGATAGCAATCCTTTACAATTCTCCATTTGCTTTATTTCTGCCACCACTTGAATCAGGAGATACCGTGCAGACAGTAACGAGTGCTTATGTGCAGGAGTTTAACCGGGATGTGAATACGAAAGTGAATGAGCATACCGGATATGACCTTGGAGAGCTTGTATATGTGGACTATGAAGGTATGGAAGAAAACCCAAGCAATTACTATGACATCATGGCTGTCTATATGGTCAAGCATGGTGTCGGAGATACTGCAACAGTCATGAATGATACTTCAAAAGGCTGGCTGCAGGCAGTTGTAAATGATATGTGTTCATACACCACAAGCACAGGAACAAAAGATGTGGAAGAAACAGATGCAGACGGCAATGTGACTACTGTCACGAAGTCGGTTCTGTATGTGAATGTCACACTAAAATCGTACAGGGATATGATTTCGGTCTATGGATTTAATTCTGATCAGGTGGAAATGCTTGAGCAGATCATGAGTCCTGAGTTTATGGGACAGCTTGGATATGCCGGAAGCGGAAGTGGAGGTGGAGGCGGCAGTCCGGGAGTAAGCTCCATGACTGAGGATGAAATCAATGCCATCCTAAACGAAATTACAGACAGCAGGCAGAAAACAGTCTGCTCCTATGCACTACACAGAGTTGGTTTTCCTTATAGTCAGGATTTAAGAGACAGCGGTAACTATTATGACTGCAGTTCCTTAGCCTATTATTCATGGAAAGATGCAGGCGTGGATATTAGTTATGGCGGTGCAACCACAGCGGCAGCGGAGGCACAGGGACTTGATGAAGCCGGAAAGACTGTCTCCTTTGATGAGTTACAGCCGGGAGACCTTATCTTTTACAGTTTTACAAGCAATGGAAGATATAAGAACATCAGCCATGTGGCAGTATATGTCGGAAATGGCAAGGTGGTAGAGGCACTTAATGAAAGTCTTGGTGTGGTCTACAGGGATGTGGCAAGCACAGGAAAGATTGTTGTGATAGGAAGACCATAACAGGAAATTTGCAGAGAGGGCATAGTCCCTCTCTGAGACTGGAGGTAAGAATGGATTTAAAAGATATGATACTGGTAACAGAAAACGACAGGGGAACAGAGACAAATATGCTGATGACTCTGGATGATTATAAGAGTTTTATAGCAATTGATGATATGTCAGAGCTTGCAGAAAATTTGTTGCAGCTTGGAAGGACACTTGGTGAAGCAGATAACTTCACAGAGTATTACAGGGCAGCAAATGTAACTGTATCTGCGAGATTCTGTCTGGATGATATTCAGCTCGGACATTTTCTTCAGGGATTTTATAACGATTCCAAAGAATTCCGGTTTGATAAAGAAGCCAGTTCTTCTGAATGTGTTGCAAAGCTTAAGGAGATTGGAATGACCGATAAGGGCTGGGTGGATGATTTTAACCTGCATTATGAAATGGAGAACCGCTCATTTGAAAGGGGACAGACATTTCATAACTTCAATGACCATGATTACATGGTGCTTGAAGCATTATCACCAAGGAATCTTGTGGTGATGGATATGAAGTCAGGTTCCCTTACAATCGCCCTTGGTGCGACAGAGTATAAGCGTTATCCGAAGGATGAGAAGCCTACAAAGGACAATACCACAATCGGGGTATCGTGGGAGCATGGCATTTATCTAGGTTCCACACTTTCAACTACAAATTTCAAGGCATACAAGAGGGAGTATGGCACACCGGAAAAGATAGAGGATATCTATGATTACAGGGCAAAGCTAAAGCAGAAGTTCTATTTTTATCAGGATATGTCAAAGGATGATGATGTACCAAAGAAGCTGCAGAATGACTTCCTTCACCAGATGTATGAGGATTTTGGAACGATTGAAGAGGACTGTTTTTACGACAGGCTGGAAGATGGAAAGTACGATGAAGGCTTTAAGGAAAGACAGGTAAAGGAAGAAAAGAGCCGGTGATGAGATTTTTACAGGAGGCGATATCATATGGAACAGGAATTTGATGTTGAGATAAAAGAAGTGCTTTCACGAGTACAGAAAGTAAAGGCAGAGTCGCTTGACGATGCCATCAATAAGGCAATGGATATGTATTATGCAGAGCAGATAGTCCTTGGAGCAGAGGACATGAAGGGAGTTGATTTTGCACCTATCAGCGAAAGTCAGCTCCCTTCTTCATTAAAAGAAAACGGAGGAAGAGCAAGATGAAAAGTGATTCAACAACAGTAATTAAGAACATGGAGTTTTTAGTAAAGGAACTTCATAAGGAGTGGGACAGATCGGGTGCTTCTAAGGCATCCGTTATTATTTCCCTTGAGGAAGTAGATGGTATCAATGATAAGTTAAAAGAGATTATCTATCAGACACAGAAGTCAGTCGATGAGGATGAGCTGACCTTTAAACAGAGCATTGCAAAGTCCAAGGAGTGCTATGTGCTTCTTCGTGTGGTGCGTAAGATTGCAAAGGAAAAGGATAAATGCGAAAAACAGGCAATCGACAATGAATTTGCAATCGAGCTGGATAAGGATGAGTTAAAGCTCTTTAAGGGATTGTTTGCAGAGATGTTTAAGTAGAGGAGGACAAAGGTATGGGCGTTGATATGAAGGTCAAAGCGATATACGATTCTGAAATTGGTAACATCACCAGAACAGATAAGAACTGGAAAGATGTTTTAAAGGTTGCAGGTCAGTTGTACCGCTATGAATTTGACAATATCGTTATGGTAACAGCTCAGAGATCTCCGGAGAGAAGCACACTTATGGCAGATTATGATACCTGGAAAAAGGTGGGAAGATATGTAAAGCGTGGTGCGAAAGGCTGTGCCATTTTCCCGTCAAGGGCACTGAATCCCCGTATGAGATATATCTTTGATATCAGTGATACCGGAGGGAAGAATGTTAAGCTGACATGGGACCTTGAGGGAGAAAATCTTAAGGATTATGTGGATTTTCTTGTGTCAGAAGGTCAGATTGAGCAGTACGATAACAGCGACAGGGAGTCTCTAAAAAATATATTAAAACAGTTTACAGGAACAGATGTTTGGCTTATAATAAAAGAAGAGTTCGGAGACCGAATGACCGAACTTATGCAGCTATCAGGTAGTGTGATAAAGGAAGAAAGTAAGAAACGCAATGGCTTACAGCAGGAAATGGACATGGAGCAGCTTGTATATGCAAGTGTCATGTATGCTGTAGGGACGAGATGCGGATTTGACTTATCTGTGCAAGAACAGGATTTTAGTCAGATCGTAAATATCAAAGACGAAGAGATCATTTACCGTCTTGGTTCCATTGTATGCGATGTCTCCTGTAGTGTTCTTAGAGAATTTAGTCGTAACTTAAAGGCAATCGAGAGCGAAAGGAGAATTGGATATGTTAGAAGAAATGACTTACAAGGAAGTGGACGGACTGCTTTATCCGCAGATAGAGATGCCGGACGAGACGGAGGATCTCACGAAGCTGGGCAAATACGGAAGGATGGCGATGAACTATCTAAAGGAGAACGAGCCGGCAAGATACAAGACGCTGATGAGATTCGGGAAGATGTACGAGAAGATGTCAGCGGTAGAGGAGGAAGCGAACCAGCTGTACGACCAGCTGGAGATGCAGTATCTGGCGAAGCACAAGCCACAGAATCCGTCATCGACAATGGAGATGTGGAAGATAAGAGAGCAGGCGAAGATGCAGGCAGAGGAAGTGGTACTGAATCAGATAGTGATGCGATTCCACTAGAATCAGATGATACAGAACTGAATAGGGAACTTGATGAAATCAATTCATTGGGTGTTAGTAAGGAAGCCGAATATACACAGGCTTCCTTTTTTTTCGACCAGAATGGGCAGGCAAGCATTGGCACTATTCATACTGAGGACGAAAACAATAATCAGTTTATGCGTCAGTTCGAGCAGGACAGAAAAGCTGCATTAGCAGGTAAATACAATTACCTGAATCCCAAAAAGTCTGCAACAGTACCAAGTGAGTATATCAAACAGGTGCTTATGAGAGGTACAGGTTTTATCGGTGGCAAGGGCAGGGTATGCAAGATTTTTGAAACTGAGATTGATGCAGGAACCAGGGCAAAGCGTATCAAAGCAGAATATGGTCAGGGAGGTGCAGGCTGGCCGGTTGACGGACTGGGACTGCACGGATATGACACATTTCATGGGAACGGACTGCGTTTTCAGTGGCGAGATGAGGATGGAGAGGTTGAAGGATATGTTTCATGGAAAGATATCGAAAAAGAGCTTGGTGTCCTTATTCTTACAGGGGAATACCAGTCTGAGACACCTCGTATTGATGAGCTTGCGATGGACGGACTCCGTGAGGATGATGAGGTCATTGATGCCGAATACCGGGAAGTGGAACCGGAGGAGGCAGAATCAGAGATTGATGATTATGCAATACCGGATGAGCCGGAGAGCTATGCTTCTAACAGAGATTATGTAAGTGCAAAAGGCATGACACCACAGGAAACTGCCGATGAAGACCGCTTGATAACACAGGCAGAATATGGTGCCGAGATAGAAGCTGAAACATCTGAAAAAGATCCATCAGAGCTTAAGTATATTACACCGATTGATTATTCCAAGCGTATTGCAGAGCTTGATGAAGACCTGCGTGATGCGGCGGAGATTCTTGTAACAGATTGCAGCTGCTACACTCCGTTTAGGGCATTCCTTATGGATGTGGTGCAGTCTGATTTTGCATTTATGCCCAATAAACTTGACCTTATCAGGGATATTGCATTAGGGACAGATAATGCAGAAAGAAAAGCATATTCCAACAATAAGTATGGTCTTGTGGAGTACTCAATCAGAAGTGGATATGTGAAGATCAGCTATAAGAACAGGAATGGTGTGCGTAAGGAAGGTGCTCTCGACTGGCGTGAGTTATATGAGATTTTATCCTATATGGTAAAACAGCCATTTTACTGCGGAGAAGACCAGAAAAAGTATTATCAAGAGATAAAGCAGAAGGCTGACAGGGATAAGATGAATCCGGTCTATAAGAGATTCTTTGACATCGAGGATAGTGTAAAAGCTAATCGTCTTGAAACCAGGGAAAGAGCAATAGCGAATGGATGGGAAACCAAGATTGATGAGAATGGACATGTAGTTTCAGATGATGTGGTATCAGTATCTGTGGATGATATTCAGGCTGATACAGAATCACAGGAAACTGTAGATTTTACACCAAAGCAGGAACCAGTACAGCAAGTAGAAAGTCTTGAAAATGAGAAGAATGTTGCCGGGCAGACGAAGCACAACTTCCATTACAATCTCTGGGAAATGGAAAAAGGCGGTGCCAAGACCAGATATCAGTGGAATATGGATGCAATTCGTACTTTAAAGCAGATTGAATCAGAAAACAGGCTTGCAACACCGGAGGAACAGAAAACCTTGTCGAAGTTTGTCGGATGGGGCGGACTGTCACAGGCATTTGACGAGGAAAACGCAGGCTGGAGCAAAGAGTACAAAGAACTCAAAGAGATGTTATCGGATGAAGAGTATGCTGCAGCTAGGGCAACAGTAAACAATGCCTTTTATACTTCACCGGAGATTGCCATGTGCATGAACTCGGCACTTGTCCAGTTTGGTTTCAGAGGCGGCAATGTATTAGAACCATCTATGGGTATCGGTAACTTCTTTGGAAGTATGCCGGCACCAATGCAGAGAAGCAAGCTGTATGGGGTGGAGCTTGACAGCATTTCAGGAAGAATTGCAAAGCAGCTTT
>OGGD01001422.1_pt1 | contig 11882 bp, 10 predicted proteins | sample 1571091 | NCBI WGS metagenome assembly OGGD01 (sample SAMEA2582073, study PRJEB24529) | metagenome | biome: Human gut stool | place: China | collected 2011
CATTGCATACTTAACCCTTTTTCAAAAGGGATATAACTCATTTTTTGTGACGTATTTAGTTGAATAAATGTACGGTCAAAAATCGTTAGATTGATAAAAAAATATCCAGTACCTAAAACCACTAACACTAAGCCAACAGCCAAAAATCGATAGATTCGCTTCATGATTATTCCCTCTCTATGCTCGAATAATAACACCTCATCAAAGCAATGCAACTTTCACTTTTCATACACATTAATACCTACCTACAACACGGTAACTTTAACTTTTAGCTTTGATTTAAATCATACTTTGCTAAAAAAACCGTTGCATTTTTCTTTTATTATCTTAGTATTTTACTCAACTTCTAACTCTACCATTAATAAGGAGATTCATTATGTCTTTTGGAGATAAAAAATTAAGTGAAATCGCTGTCAGCGTACCCGGCTCAACTTCTCTACTTCGTGAATACGATTTAGATTTCTGCTGCGGTGGTTCAGATACACTCGCTCACGCAGCGGCAGAAAAAGGATTAAATTTAGCAGAAATTGAAACCCGTTTAACCGAGCTTCAAAACAGCAAAGCAGAAAACCCTGAGGAATATTGGGTTAATGCAACTTATCCTGAAATTATCGATCATATTTTAGTTCGCTACCATCAACGTCACCGTGAACAACTTCAAGAATTAATCGTCTTAGCGGATCGTGTAGAAAGAGTTCATGGCGATCGTGAAGATTGCCCAATGGGTGTTGCAGCTGAATTACGCAATGTCTATGAGGATTTGAGCAACCACATGATGAAAGAAGAGCACGTGCTTTTCCCAATGATCAAAGCCGGTAACTATATGATGGCGCAAATGCCAATTCGTATGATGGAAATGGAACACGCAGAACACGGTGAACATTTAGATGTATTGAAATCATTAACAAATAATATGACGCCTCCAGCAGATGCTTGTAATACATGGCGCGCACTTTATAGCGGCATCCAAGAATTTGCAGATGATTTAATGATGCATATTCATCGTGAAAATAATATTTTATTCCCACGTGTTATTGCTGAAAATCACTAAGCGAAAATCAATAATAAAGAAAAAGGGCGAAATCATTCGCCCTTTAAATTTAGCCTAAAACTGACCGCACTTTATTTCTCTTCACTGCCTTTATATAAACGATTTTTATACAAATAGCTGCCAAGTAAAGCGTGCGCCAATGCCTCTTTTTTCATTTCTTCCGGCACCTCTTTTTCGGTCAATGTATCTTTTTCTTTATCATACACATAGCCTTTTGCTTTGCTATTTGGTGTTTGGATAACGACATCATGATTACCTTTCATTAAGGCTTGGGTTTGATCGAATTGCATAAAGGCGCGATTCGGATTCACATCTTGTGTTAAATCAAAGCCAATCATCGGATAATTACCACTTACGCCCGCAATAGAAAGCAAGGTTGTCGGCATATCAATTTGACTCACTAAACGACTGTCTCGGCGTGGTGCAACATGATCACCTAAAATTAATGCCGGAATATGGAAATGCTTAATTGGCACTAAGCTTGCCCCCGCTGCACGGGAATCATGGTCTGCAATCACCAAGAACACGGTATCTTTCCAATAATTAGATTGTTTCGCTAATTTGAAGAAATAACCAATGGCATAATCTGCATATTTTGCACTGTTATTACGGGTAGCCTTTGGTTGTTCATAAAGCTCAATTTTGCCATCTGGAAATTCAAAAGGATCGTGATTGCTCGAACTAAACACTAAGCTAAAGAATGGTTTTCCTTCATTCTGTAATTGGGTAAAGGTTTCGTTCGCTTTATCAAATAAATCCTCATCACTTACGCCCCAAGTCGCGGTAAATTTTGGATTTTGATAATCCTTTTGATCGATAATATTTTGGAAGCCATTGCCATAGAAGAAGCTTGCCATGTTATCAAAGTGTTTTTCACCGCCATAAATAAAGGACGTGTTATAACCTTGTTTAGCAAGTAAATCTGCAATAGTAAAGAAACCACTTTGACTGTTATTTAATTTCACCACTGCACGTGCTGGAGTTGGTGTAAAACCTGCAGTTGTAGCTTCAATACCGCGTACAGAACGCGTCCCCGTAGCATAAAGATTTTCAAATAACCAACCTTCTTTGGCTAACTTATCAAATTCAGGTGAAAGTGGTTTTCCGCCTAATGTACCGACAAATTGCGCGCCAAAACTTTCTTCCAAAATAATGACGAAAGTTTTCGGTTTACCTTGGTAAGTCGCTTGGTTTTTCGTTAAGGTTGGAATCTTCTCTGAAATATAATCACTTTCAGGGCGCCCACGGCTTGCTTTGACAATACGCAACATTTCATCAGTATCCATTTTGCCATAGGCTTCAGAAGATGCTCCTTCATCTTTAAATTGCTGTGCCGCATAAAGGACAGAATAGCCAGAGTTCAACACGAGAGAATTCACTAAACCATCGGAAGAAAAGGCGACCATTGCAGGGTTAACACCACGGTGTTGGAAACTCGAACGCGCACCTAAAAAAGCAACGGCAATCACGAGCAATGCTACAACAGGGCGTAATTTCCAGCTCATTGAACGTAAGTTTTTCACCGCATAACCAGAGAGTTTCCAATAACAGAAGAAAGCCGTAACAGTGAAAATAAGGCTAAAAATGACCGCAGTTAAATGCCCTTCCATCAACATTGAAAAGACTTCTTTCGGATAAATTAAATATTCAATAAAAAGTCGGTTTGGACGGAAGTCATAGGTTTCGATAAATGCAGGCGTAGCCAATTCCATAAATAGAATAAACACACTACCTAAGGTAAGCCAAATGCGTAAAATCATTTTCCAAATTCGGCTATTATGGAATAACACCGTCAATAATGCCGGTACACCAAATAAATAGCACAAGGCCACGATATCCATACGTAAGCCTTGTAAGAATAATTGTCCCCATCCCGCTACCGCAGAAACGCGATCTGACTGCCAAATCGCAAGTCCAAGACGAGATAAGGTGAAAATAATCAGATTAATGATGACGAAGAGAAAAATCGGATATAAAGGAGAACGTGTTTGTTTCATTTTGACACTCATAAGTCCTAAGGGAATGCTACCCTTTGATTAATTTAAAGCACGCTAATGTGCCATTCCTTTCATAGACAGATAAAAAAACACAAAGTGCGGTTAAAAACATCATCATTTTTGACCGCACTTTGAAAGAGAAAGATTAAGCTGCAACTAATGCTTTTAATTGTTTTTCATAAGCTGTCCAATCTGTAATTGGTCGTGTTGCTACACCTGTTTCCATCGCTTTTTTCGCTACCGCAGAAGATACAGTAAACAATAAGCGTGGATCAAATGGTGTTGGAATCACATAATCAGGTCCAAAAGATAACGCACCATAATTAGCAATAATTTCTAACGGAACCGGTTCTTTCGCCAACCCTGCAATCGCACGAGAAGCTGCTAACTTCATTTCTTCATTAATCTCTGTTGCACCTACGTCTAATGCACCACGGAATAAGAATGGGAAACAAAGTACGTTATTTACTTGGTTTGGAAAATCTGAACGACCTGTACAAACAATTGCATCTGGACGCACTGCTTTCGCTTCATCAGGCGTAATTTCAGGCACTGGGTTAGCCAATGCTAAGATTAATGGATTTTCTGCCATGGTTTTCACCATTTCAGGTTTTAATGCACCTGCTTTAGAGCAACCTAAGAACACATCAGCTCCCTTAACAGCATCCGCTAATGTGCGCCAACCATTATCTTCAATCGCGTAGAATTGTTTGGTTTCATCCATGTTATCGCCACGGCCTTTGAAAATCACACCTTTAGAGTCACACATGGTGATATTTTCTTTTTTGAAACCTAATGCACGAAGCAAGTTAGTACAAGCAATAGCAGAAGCTCCTGCACCATTAACCACTAAGCGTACATCAGAAATATTTTTACCAATAATTTCTAAACCATTTAATGCTGCTGCGCCGACGATGATAGCTGTACCGTGTTGGTCATCATGGAATACCGGAATTCCCATACGTTCACGCAATGCTTTTTCAATGTGGAAACATTCCGGTGCTTTGATATCTTCAAGGTTAATCCCACCAAATGTTGGTTCTAATGAAGCAATAATATCGATTAATTTATCTGGATCATGTTCATTGATTTCAATATCGAATACATTGATGCCAGCAAATTTTTTAAACAATACACCTTTCCCTTCCATAACAGGTTTTGATGCAAGCGCACCAATATTTCCTAGACCTAACACGGCTGTACCATTTGAAATAACGGCCACTAAATTAGCACGCGCAGTATAACGACTTGCTGCTGAAGGATCTTTTTCAATTTCTAAACAAGGCTCTGCAACACCTGGAGAATAAGCAAGGGCTAAATCATGTTGAGTTTCTAACGATTTGGTTGGGGTGACCGCAATTTTTCCTGGAATTGGGAATTCATGAAAATCTAATGCAGCTTGGCGCAATTGTTCGCTCATATAAATATACTCCATTTTCACTTAGGTTAAATAAAATTTGCGCCATTATACTCTCTTTTTTAGAGAAATTTGTGATATACCGCAAAAATTTTACAAAATGATTACAAAAATATGAGTGAAATCGACCGCACTTTTTGTCTTTTCTTCACATTTCGAACCAAAAACGTTACTATGTCGCAAAAAACATGCAGGATGTAAATAATGAGTTTGTTTTCTAAATTTAGAAGTGCCATCAATAAATTACAACGGAAAGCGATTAACAAAACCTTTCAACAACGGTTAACCAACCAAGGTATGTCAGTGATTTCGGCAAACTGTGTTGGTGCATTTATTTTGCACGACCTTAATCAGCCTTTTAATTCTCCATTTGTTAACCTTTATTTAGACCCAAGCGATTTTGTTCGCTATCTACAGAATATCGAATTCTATCAAGCACAACCGCTTCAATTTATACAAACAAAAAAACCGTATCCCGTTGGCTTATTAGATGATCTTAAAGTGCACTTTATGCACTACCACTCCGAACAAGAGGCTCGGGAAAAGTGGGAAGCTCGCTCACAGCGTTTAGACCTAGATAACTTGTTTATTATGATGACAGATAAAGATGGTGGAAAAGGTGCAAAATATGAAGACCTGCAAGCCTTCGATAACTTGCCTTATCCAAACAAAGTCGTCTTTACCCATAAGCCATATCCCGAATTAAAATCCGCTTTCTACATTAAAGGCTTTGAAAACGAAGGCGAAGTGGGCGATTTATTTACTTTTTCCGGTTGGAATGGCGAAAAATATTACGACCAATTTGATTACGTTAGCTGGTTCAATCAAAAATAAGAGTTTACGATGCGATTAGATAAATTTATTGCCGAGAATACTGGTTTAACCCGTTCACAAGCCACCAAGGCCATTCGCCAAAGTGCGGTCAAAATTAACGGTGAAATTGTGAAAAATGGGGCGACCAAAATAAGCCAAGAAGATGAAATTTATTTTGAAGATGAATTATTGACTTGGGTGGAAGAAGGTCAATATTTTATGTTGCATAAGCCTCAGGGCTACGTTTGCTCTCATGATGATGGTGACTATCCAACTATTTATCAATTCTTTGAACCGCCTCTTTCAGGCAAGTTACACAGCGCTGGACGATTAGATGTGGATACCACTGGCCTCGTGCTATTAACGGATGATGGGCAATGGTCACATCGTATTACCTCACCAAAGCATCAATGTGAGAAAACCTATTTAGTCACTTTAGCCGACCCAGTTGAAAACCATTATGCTTCAGCCTGTGAAGAAGGCATTTTGTTACGTGGTGAAAAAGAACCCACTAAGCCAGCAAAACTTGAAGTGTTAGATGATTACAACGTGAATCTGACTATCTCCGAAGGGCGCTATCACCAGGTTAAACGAATGTTTGCCGCGCTGGGTAATAAAGTCGTGGCACTCCATCGTTGGAGAATCGGCAACCTTGAATTAGATGAAAACTTAGAAGAAGGCGAATTTCGTCCACTTATTCAGGAAGAAATCGACAATTTAGTGAAATAATATGAGCCAAAATATTAAACCTACCTTTATTTTTATCGCCACGCTCGGCATCCTCTCGATGCTACCGCCTTTGGGCGTGGATATGTATATTCCGTCCTTTTTAAATATTGCTGAAGACTTAAATATCAACTCCGAGCAAGTTCAGCATACGCTATGGCGGCAGGGCAATTATTCTGGGGACCCTTTGGTGATAGCTTTGGTCGTAAACCGATTATTTTATTAGGTGTCATTATTGGTGCAATTCCGGCCATTATTTTAACCGGTATTCACTCTATAGGCAGTTTCACTGCACTGCGTTTCATTCAAGGTTTCTTTGGAGCAGCACCTGTTGTGCTTTCAGGCGCTTTATTACGAGATTTATTTAGCAAAGATCAGCTCTCTCGAGTCATGTCCACCATTACACTTGTCTTTATGATTGCACCGCTTGTTGCACCAGTGATTGGTGGATATATTGTAAAATTTTTCCATTGGCACATGATCTTTTATGTGATTGGCGCGATGGGATTTCTTGCCGCATTGCTCGTCTTTTTCGTTATTCCCGAGACCCATAAACAAGAAAATCGTATTCCCCTGCGCCTAAATATCATTGCCCGTAACTTCATGATGCTTTTTACATAAAAAGAAGTGTTAGGTTATATGGCAGCTGCCTCTTTTGGATTTGGTGGTTTATTTGCTTTCGTCACCGCTGGTTCGATTGTTTATATCGGTATTTATGGCATTCCAGTCGATCAATTCGGCTATTTCTTTATGATCAATATCGCGATTATGACCGCTGCTTCTTATCTAAATGGGAAATTTGTATTGAAGCTAGGTGCTGAAACCATGTTACGAATTGGTATTGTGGTACAATTTATTTCAGGAATCTGGCTATTTTTAACCGCACTTTTTGATTTTAGCCATTGATACCTTTGAACAATGCTTTGGTTTTTACTTTTTTACCTTCAGCTTCGTTTTTAAGATCTTCTTCTAGCTCAGGAAGTACTTCGTCGTTATACCATTTAGGGTGGTGTTTTTTCGCCCAGCGAACGGTTACCCAACCTTCCACGATACCACGAATGGAGCCTTTCACCCAGAATGCCATGTACATGTGTACCAAAATACCGGTGAACAACATGAATGCACTTAAAGAGTGAAGGAAAATCGCAAAACGTAATACCGGAATAGAGAAGTAGTGCGAGAAAAATTGACGCCACATAATGATGCCGGTTACAAGCAAGGTAACCATCGCCAAGTTCAATGTCCAGAATAACATTTTTTGACCAAGGTTATACTTACCGTTATAAGCAACAGCGTGTTCATTTCCTTTCAATACTTCAAGCATGCCTTTTAACCAACGGATATCGTTTTTCTCTGGAATGTTGTGATCCCAGTAAAGATAGCCAAGGAAAATAAAGGCAACAAACATAATGATACCGGTGAACGGGTGAATTGCTCGCGCCAGTTGCGGGGTACCTAAAATCTCAGTTAACCACGCAAAATCTGGGAAGAAGAAAGCCACACCAGTGAACATCGTCATAAAGAAGCAGATTACGAGTAGCCAGTGGCTAAAACGAGCAGGCGTTCTATGACGAATGATTCGAGTATCATTGCTAATCTCAATCTTACTCATCTTTGCCTCCTTTTCTATCTTCTTCTTCAAATTCGTGGTGATGATCTTCCACATCTTCTTCTACGTTTGGACCTACAGCTAAGTAGTGACCGATTTCAGCAAGCGCTAAACCACCCATTGCCACAGCGGCTACCGGTTTCAAGATATCTTTCCACAAGGTAACTGTTGGGTCGATTTGTGGATCTTTTGGTAATCCTGAATAAAGTTCTGGTTTATGGTGTAATACATACATTACGTGTGTACCACCCACGCCTTCAGGGTCATAGATGCCTGCATTTTCGTAACCACGTGATTTTAAGTCAGCAACACGTTGTTCTGCGTAGAGTTTCATTTCTTCTTTAGAACCAAAACGAATTGCACCGGTTGGACATGTTTTCACGCAAGCCGGTTCTTGGCCTACAGAAACACGATCCACACAAAGGGTACATTTGTACACACGGTTGTCCTCTGGGTTCATACGTGGAATGTTGAACGGACAACCTGCGATACAGTAACCACAACCGATACATTTATCAGATTGGAAATCCACGATACCGTTCGCATATTGGATGATTGCACCTGGTGCAGGACAAGCTTTTAAACAGCCTGGTTCTGAACAGTGCATACAACCATCTTTACGGATTAACCATTCTAAACGATCATTTTCTTCTACTTCGTTAAAGCGCATTACCGTCCATGCTTTTGCATTGAGATCTACTGGGTTATCGTAGATCCCCACACATTTTGCATTGACGTCAGAACGGATATCATTCCACTCTGAACAGCCCACCTGACAGGCTTTACAACCGATACAGGTGGATACGTCGATTAATTTTGCTACTTCAACTTTATGATCTCGCGCTTGAGGTGCCGGCGTTAAGCCTGACGTAGCGGAGACCTTGATAATGTCTTGCGATTGAACGCCTTGACCACTTCCTGCCATATTATGCCTCCGCTTTCTCAATGTTTACCAAGAATGTTTTATATTCTGGTGTTTGAGTGACTGCTTCACCCCAAGATGGTGATAAGGTATTGGTGGAGAAACCACGGTTACCTTTACCATTTAAGGCTTTCATATTCCAGTGAATTGGAAGACCTATATGGTGTACGGTACGTCCGTCGACTTCTAAATCTTTCAAACGTTTTGTTACTACTGCGACGGCTTTAATGTAGCCACGGCGAGAAGTAATTTTCACCATATCACCTTTTTGGATGCCTTTTTCTGCAGCTAATTTTTCACCAATTTCCACGAATTGTTGTGGTTGAGCGATGATATTTAATGCAGATTGAGCAGTCCAACTGTGGAAGTGCTCGGTCAAACGATAAGTCGTTGCCACATACGGGAAGTCTTTATTTGAGCCGATAAATTCGCGGTCTTCTTTATAGATACGAACTGTCGGATCAGAGACTACACTTGGATGCAGTGGGTTAGTATCAATTGGGCTTTCAATTGGTTCATAGTGCTCAGGCACTGGACCACTTGTAATTTTATCTACTGCAAATAAACGGCCTACACCTTCTGCAGACATAATGAATGGACCTGCATCAGAACCTGGTGGTTGTGTACCATAGTCAGCCACATCATGCCAGTTCCAGTTTTTACCGTTCCATTTGATTAATTGACGGTGTTTATCCCAAGGATTACCGTTAATATCAAGTGAAGCACGGCTATAAAGGACACGGCGGTTTGCTGGCCATGCGAAGCCCCAACCTAATGTACAACCTAAACCTGAAGGGTCAGAATTGTCACGGTTTGCTGTTTGGTTACCTTTTTCTGTCCATTGGCCAACATAAATCCAGTTACCTGCTGAGGTAGTACCGTCATCACGTAAATGGGCAAAGCCGCTGAGTAATTGACCTTTCTTATAAACCACATTACCGTTTGCATCTAAAAGATCTTCAAGGGCATAACCATTTAATTCTTTTGCTAACTCTGTGGAGCTTGGTGCATGCGGTTGTGCATAGTTCCAAGTCATCGCTTCGAAAGATTCAATACCACGACCACCTTCTTTTTGATAAAGGTGATGCATTTCTTCACGAATCATAGAAAGAATTTCAACATCTGGTAGTGCTTCACCTGGTTGGTCACAGCCTTTCCAGTGCCATTGTGCCCAACGACCGGAGTTGGTAATAGAGCCATCTTCTTCTGCGAAACAAGTAGTTGGTAAACGGAATACTTCAGTTTGAATATCTGCTGGATTTACATTGTTTGATTCACCAAAGTTTTTCCAGAATTCAGAAGATTCAGTTTGAAGCGGATCCATTACGATTAAGAATTTCAGTTTGCTCATACCTGCAACAGTTTTGTTTTTGTTCGGTAATGAGTTTAATACGTTGAAACCTTGTAAAATCCAACCGTTCAATTTGCCATCATTCATTAACTTAACATGAGTGATAGGGTCGTATAAGCGGTCTGCTTTTGGTAAGAAATCGAAGCCCCAACCATTTTCTTTGGTTGCTTTATCACCATAGAACGTTTTCATCATACTGACGAAGAATTTCGACGTATTACGATAGTAGTTTACTTGGTTCGGTACGATATCTTTTGGCGTAATCGCATTAATGTATTGTTCGTAAGAGCTATCTTTGTCATTTGGTAGACGCATATAACCTGGTAAAGACATTGGCAATAAGCCCATATCTGTTGTACCTTGAACGTTTGAGTGTCCACGCAATGCATTAATACCACCGCCTGGCATACCCATGTTACCTAAGAGTAATTGGATCATTGCCATTGAGCGAATGTTTTGTGTACCAATTGTATGCTCAGTTAAACCTAACGCATATAAGTGCGTCATGGTTTTGTTTGGAGCAGAGGTTTTACCAATCTCTTCACAGATTTGTAAGAAGGTTTTTTGTTTGACGCCTGTGATACGCTCAACCATTTCTGGGGTATAGCGAGAGACGTGATCTTTCAAGATATTAATCACACAACGTGGATCTTGTAAGGTCATATCACGTTTGGCAAAACCATTTTCATCAAATTGGTAATTCCATTTTGATTTATCGTAAGCGTGTTTTTCTTCATCAAAACCTACGAATAAACCATCTTCAAATTTGAAGCCTTCATCAATTAAGAATGAAGCATTGGTATAGTGTTTAACGTATTCGTGTTGGATTTGATTGGTTTCCAATAGGTAACGGATCACACCCATTAAGAATGCGATATCAGTACCAGAACGAATTGGCGCATGAAGGTCAGCTACAGACGCTGTACGGTTAAAGCGAGGATCAACTACGATGATTTTTGCACCGTTTTTCTTCGCTTCGATCGCCCAACGGAAGCCAACAGGGTGAGCTTCAGCAGGGTTACCGCCTTGAACGATAATAAGATTGGCGTTTTTGATGTCAACCCAGTTGTTTGTCATGGCACCGCGACCAAATGATGGAGCAAGACTTGCTACCGTTGGTCCGTGTCAAGTATTCGCTTGGTTACACATCGGCACCATGCCCAACATCCGCACCCATTTATGGGTAAGAAGAGCGGCCTCATTACTCGTAGCAGAGGCGGTCATAATACCTGTAGTTGTCCAACGGTTAACAGTTTTGCCACTTGCATCTTTTTCAACAAAGTTGGCATCACGGTCATCTTTTAGTAGGCGAGAAATGCGTTTGATTGCATCTTTCCAAGAAATACGTTCCCACTTGTCAGAACCTGGTGCACGATATTCAGGATATAGTACGCGACTTTCACTATTAACATAGTCTAACGCACCTGCACCTTTCGGACACAACGCACCACGGCTTACCGGATGGTCTGGGTCACCTTCAAGGTGGAATAATTTAGAACGGGTATTGGTACCTGTGTGGCTGCTTAAGGAATCGTAAGGTTTACCTGTGCTATATAGCAACATACCACAGCTTACAGAACAATATGTACAGGTGTTACGGGATTCAAACGCCCGTAATAATTTGTATTCACGTGGTGCTGCTAAGACTGATGGTGGTGCAAAGCCCAACATTGCCGCAGACGTCCCCGCCATACCACCTGCACAGATCTTAAAGAACTTACGTCTAGAGACCTGCATAATCACTCCTTCATAACGGCGAACCGTTAAGATATTTCGATAGTATAAATTCGTGTAGATAATTTATTTGATTTCGTTAAAATAACGTATCAACCATTAAATTGATTATAATAATGACCAATTTAAACGGATCCGATTTTAACTATTTTTTAACCGAAAATCTATAATCAAAACTTGTTATAATCGCTTTAAAACTTGAGCTAGATCACAAAACAAACATTTTTTGTTAAAAAAAAGTAACATTTTTACAACAGTCATT
>OGGD01001445.1_pt1 | contig 11618 bp, 7 predicted proteins | sample 1571091 | NCBI WGS metagenome assembly OGGD01 (sample SAMEA2582073, study PRJEB24529) | metagenome | biome: Human gut stool | place: China | collected 2011
CGACACTGATCTTTGCATTTTCCCCGCGTTTGACCAGTTCTTCCAGACGATCTACCGCTTTTTGGCTTTCAGCAATATCTGCCTGCGTTTTCATTTTGGCACGAAGAAGCTCAGTTCTGCGCGAATCTTTCGATACATCAATTCCTTTTTGCGCAGCCACCAATTCAAACTGTTTCAGCCCAGTGGTAATCTTCTTGATCACTTCCCCATTTTCTTCAATGGATTTCTGCAGATCCGACAGTTCCTGCCGCATCTGCGCACTGACTCCGACATGCACCTGTGTCTTTACTTCCGTGGAATTTCCGATTACATTCACATCCATTCCACTGATTGCGTAGGCATATCCGCCAATGATACTTCCCTTTTTTCCGGTTACATAAATATGATCAAAACTGATCATATGACTGTCTAATGCATAAGTCACTTCAATAAAGCCATCGGCTTTCACCTTACAGTATTCGAAAAATTTTGCGTGGATATTCCCACCTGCACGAATACTGGTCTTGTTTCCACCGAGAACACCGCTTCGCAGGACAATATCTTTTCCCGCTTCACTCACACAGTTCTCGCAGATACCGTCTACCGTGAGACTTCCACTCGTACTTACCTTTGCCCCCGGTTTGATTCCACCGTGGATTACAACATCTCCGTGATATTCCACATTTCCTGTACCGATTCCCACATCACCGGGAATTTCATAAACTGCGGATATCCGGATCTTTCCGTTTGACATTTCAATCTTTCCAGACAGGTCTGCAATATAAGTACTTCCGTCTTCTGTACAGTGAAATCCTTTTCCGCGGAGTGGCTGCAATGGCTTGCCACGGACTGCCAGTATCGGCTTTCCCGAAACATTCATCCCGTTTATCGCCTCGGTTGGTGGGTAGTAGGTGGCAATTGTCTGACCTTCTTTTACCATCTCCACTGTACGGATGCTCCAGTAATCTATGGAACCATCCTCCTTGACCTTTGGTTTTCCATCCACATCCGGATTGAAATGAAGTTCATAGCGGCCGTTTTCTGCATTGACCGGTGGCTGTCCTTTTGCAATACATACATCTCTCATGTACACTCCGCCATCGATCATCTCCTGGATCGCCGCTTCGTCAATTCCATTGGTTACCCGCTGGGTGCGGATATACCGCACCAGCTCTGATAATGTGTATCCCTCTCCGGCCTCCGGCGGCTGCAATGTCAAATATGCTTCCATACTATCCTGTGAAATCCGGACAACCGCACCTCTCATTGAAATATCTTCCATGGCATTTTCCCCTCTCTGCTATAGAAATCCGAAACCATTTATTTCATTTGTGCCAGCCGCGCTTCTACCTGAGCCATCATCTGCTCATACTTTGCCAGCTTGTCTTTCTCTTCCTGTACCTTTTCTGGTTTTGCGTTATTTAAGAATTTTTCATTGGAAAGCATGCCCTTAGAACGTGCAAGTTCCTTCGTCAGCTTATCTTTTTCTTTATGCAAACGCTCTTTTTCTTTTTCAAAATCTACCAGATCCTCCAGTGGCAGATAAAGAACTGCTCCTGGAATCACAACGGAAACCGCATCCTCACTGATACCGTTTTTGTCTGCCTGTACTATAATCTCGCTGGTAGAAGCAAGATTTACATATACTTCCTTATTTTCTTCAAAAACAGTGCGAAGCCCTGCATCCTCAGATGTAATATAAAGCTTTGCCTTTCTTGATGGCGGAACATCCATTTCTGTGCGGACATTACGGATTCCCTTAACGAGATCCTTACAGTGCTCAATGGCAGATTCCTCTGCCGGGAAGTTCCACTCTTCTTTGTACTCCGGCCACTTGGAGAGCATAATCGTCTCTTCCTCTGACTGTAATGTACAGAAGATTTCTTCTGTGATAAATGGCATATCCGGATGTAACAGTTTCAATGCCTCGGTCAGTACGGTCTTTAAGGTCCACAGTGCTGCATTGGCAGATACCGGATCTTCATCCTTTTTATAGGTACGGACTTTTGCGATCTCAATGTACCAGTCACAGAACTCATCCCAGATGAAATCGTATACTTTCTGTACAGCAATTCCGAGTTCAAATTTATCCATATTTTCTGTGGCATCTTTAGCAAGGGTATTCACCTTGGAAAGAATCCACTTGTCTGCTGCATGTAACTCATCCTTTGACGGCGTATGGAGTTCAAATCCATCCAGATTCATCATGATAAAACGGGATGCATTCCATACTTTATTGGCGAAGTTACGGGATGCCTCCACACGCTCCCAGTAGAACCGCATGTCATTTCCCGGTGCATTTCCGGTAATCAGTGTCAGACGAAGTGCATCTGCGCCATACTTGTCAATGACTTCCAGTGGATCAATACCATTGCCCAGTGATTTACTCATCTTGCGTCCCTGGGAATCACGAACGAGTCCGTGGATCAGTACGTGGTGGAACGGAACCTGTTTAGTCTGCTCCAGTGCGGAGAATACCATACGGATAACCCAGAAGAAGATGATATCATAACCGGTTACCAGGACATCGGTAGGATAAAAATACTTCAGATCCTCGGTCTGCTCCGGCCAGCCCAGGGTCTCAAAAGGCCACAGTGCGGAGGAGAACCAGGTATCCAGCGTATCGGGATCCTGTGTAAAGTGGGTGCAGCCGCACTTGGGACATACCTTCGGCATCTCCTTGGCTACGACTACTTCACCGCAGTCATCGCAGTAATATGCGGGAATCCTGTGTCCCCACCACAGCTGACGGCTGATACACCAGTCGCGGATGTTATCCGTCCAGTTGAAATAGTTCTTCTCCATACGCTCGGGGATCAGCTTGATCTCACCATTTTTCACTGCTTCTCTTGCAGGTTTGATCAATTCATCCATCTTAACGAACCACTGGTCTTTTACCATAGGCTCGATGGTGGTCTTACAACGGTCATGGGTACCTACGTTGTGTACATGATCTTCGATCTTTACTAACAGGCCCATCTGATCCAGTTCTTCCACGATGGCTTTTCTCGCCTCATAGCGGTCCATGCCCTCGAACTTGCCGCCGTTTTTATTGATGGTGGCATCATCGTTCAGGATATTGATCACAGGCAGATCATGACGCTTGCCCACCTCAAAGTCATTGGGGTCATGAGCGGGGGTGATCTTAACGACACCGGTACCGAACTCTCTGTCTACATAAGCATCCTCAACGATGGGAATCACACGGTTTACGATAGGAAGCAGTACCTTTCTGCCATGCAGATGGGTGTAACGCTCATCATCGGGATGGATGGCTACTGCGGTATCACCTAACATGGTCTCGGGACGGGTAGTGGCAAAGGTCAGAAACTCTGTGGTGCTGGGCGTTCCGTCCTCGTTCATCAGCGGATACTTGATGTGCCAGAAATGTCCTGCCTGCTCCTGATATTCTACCTCTGCATCGGAGATGGAGGTATTACATACGGGACACCAGTTAACGATACGGGCACCCTTGTAGATGTAGCCTTTTTCGTGCATCTTCACGAACACTTCGGTCACAGCCTTGTTGCATCCCTCATCCATGGTGAAACGCTCTCTGTCCCAGTCGCAGGAAGAGCCCAGCTTTTTCAGCTGACCAATAATACGTCCGCCGTATTCCTTCTTCCACTCCCAGGCTCTCTCTAAGAACTTTTCACGTCCCAGATCGTGCTTGTCGATGCCTTCTTCCTTCAGCTTCTGGATGATCTTGACCTCGGTAGCGATACTTGCATGGTCGGTGCCGGGCTGCCACAGTGCATTGTAGCCCTGCATTCTCTTATAACGGATCAGGATATCCTGCATGGTGTTGTCCAATGCATGTCCCATGTGGAGCTGTCCTGTAATATTTGGGGGCGGGATCACGATAGTGAAGGGAGTCTTACTGTGATCTACCTCCGCATGGAAATACTTTTTGTCAAGCCACTTCTGATACAGTCTGTCTTCTATGCCGCTGGGGTCATAGGTCTTGGCTAATTCTTTGCTCATTGCTTCCTCCTTAAATTCTCCTGAAACTAAAGAAGCCCTCTGCCGACTCTCGTCAGCAAAGGGCGTCAGTAACGCGGTACCACCTTTGTTCACAGCTTGCGCTGCCTCGTGACTTCTTACAAAGTCCTATCCGGTAACGGGGATAACTCGTGAGAACTTACGCCCAGAATATCCGGTCTCGGCTCTCCGGCTTGGAAGCTACCTTCCACATTCCTGTCTTGAAGCAGCCTTCCAGCGCATACATGCAGCCGCTCTCTCTGGTAAGGGGAAATGTGTACTCCTCTTCGTCATTGCCTTTAATCTGTAAAACTACTAATAAGAAATATAGTACAGGAAGCAATCCTTTGTCAAGAAAATCTTGTTTTCCTGCAGATCGTATTATCAACGCCCAAAACTGGTATGATAAAAAAAACACATTCTGGCTCTTTTAAGCAAGCCACTTTTTCTATACACTGAATCCTAACATATCCCACCGAACAAATGGGAATTATGAAAAAGAAATTAAAAGAGGAGATCATCATTATGGAAAAGAAAAAATCATACGGTGTATTGATCGCGGGAGCCATTCTCCTGATCCTGGGAATCGTCCTGGCAGTCATTACCCACAATAACAGTTATCAGGAATCCGTTGCTTATGGCAGCCAGTTAAGCGATGTCAAGGCACAGCTGGAAGAAGTAGAAGCTTCCATCGAGGCAGTCACCGGCGGCACAGCAGACGGTGATCTGGATGCCCTGAATGCGCAGAAGGATGAATTGTCCGCTCAGAAGTCCACTCTGTCCGACCAGAAGCTGTCCGCAGAGCGTCCTTACTCCTACAGCCTGGTTCTGGTATTCTTCGCTATCCTGTTAACTGCCAAGGGATTGTACAATGCCATCGCAGGCGTAATTCCCGCACAGAAGGCGGATGTGAAGAAGCTGGCGCAGGCAGGTCTGTTAGCAGCTCTGTGCTATATCGGATTTGCTTTCTTCAAGATCGACATTCCCGTGGGTCCCGAGAAGACCGCATTCCATCTGGGCAATGTATTCTGCGTACTGGCAGCTCTGCTGCTGGGCGGTTACTGGGGCGGACTTGCCGGTGCCATCGGCATGACCATCGCCGATCTGACCACCGCTTATGTAACCAGTGCCCCCAAGACCTTCTTATTAAAATTGTGCATCGGTCTGATCGTAGGACTGGTTGCTCACAAGATCTTCCATCTGAGCAAAGAGCATTCCGTAAAATATGTGACCGGCGTAACGATTCTTGCTTCTGCCTGCGGTATGGCATTTAACGTGGTAGCGGATCCACTGGTTGGTTACTTCTATAAAATGTATCTGCTGGGTGTGCCTCAGGATATTTCCAAGGCTCTTGCCAAGATCAGCACCGTAACTACCGGTGTCAACGCCATCGTTGCTGTGATCTGTGCTTCCGTATTCTATCTGGCACTTCGTCCGGCACTGAAGAAAGCAGGATTATTCCATGACATCTAATTTCGATACTTCTGATAGAAATGCACAAAAAGGCGGGGATTTCGTTCCCCGCCTTGCTATGATCAACGATATTGCCGGTTTCGGACGCTGCTCCACCACCGTGTCCCTGCCCGTGATCAGCGTAATGAAGGTACAGGTATGCCCTGTGCCTACTTCTGTTTTATCGAACCATTTAGGATTTCCTCTCTGCCATTTTGATGACTATACCTCTCATATGCGAGATTATATAAAAGTGTGGGGCGAACTGGGACTTACCTTCGATGGGTTATACTGTGGATTCTTAGGAAATGAAGAGCAGATCGACATTGTACGGGAATTCGTGGAAATGTTCCGGCCGCCCCTGTTTTTGCTGGATCCGGTCATGGGAGACCACGGCAGAGCCTACTCCTCCATTACAGAGACCCATGTTCAGAAGATGAAGGAGCTGCTGCCTCTGGCGGATATTATCACGCCGAATATCACGGAGTCCTGCCTGCTGACCGGGACTCCCTGGAAGGATGGGGAATGGACGCTGCAGGAGCTGTCCGGATTATGTGAACGGCTGGCTGACATTTGTCAAACAGCTTCCATTACATCCGACGAAGCCTCCACGGGCACTACTGCCAGTGGTTCTGACGGGGGGTCCGTTGGCGCTGTCTCCAATGGCTCCGCCGGTGCATCCATCGTCATCACCGGGATCCGTCAGGGCGATTCTCTGGTAAATTTCCTGTGGGATGACGGTGTCTATACCACCGTTGCCACCCCCATCGCCGGAGCCTCCCGCCCCGGCACCGGAGACATCTTCGCCTCGATTCTCGCTGCCGATGCCGTCCGCGGGGAGACACTACTAACCTCCGTGCAGAAGGCTGCGAACTTCGTAGGACTGTGCATCGCCGGAAGCGAAAAGGCAGGAACGCCCGTGCAGGAGGGCGTGGTGTTTGAGAAGTATCTGGCGGCGCTGTTGTAAGAATATTAAAGCTCAATGATTTAGTTGACTTTTCATTTCATCTCTTTTATATTTTATATAGAAAAGGAATTGTGGTTGTTCTCAAGAATGAGATCCCGTATAGCAAATGCTTAAACGGTGTGCTGCGATTCTTTTTTTATATTATACTGGCTATCCTCCATCTGGAAAGGGGGCATTAAAATTGAGTAATTTGACACATACTGATTCTATGATGAATGAAATCAGAGAATTGTTATTAAATGCACGTCAGCGCGTGGCGGTACAGGTAAATACGGAATTGCTGTCTACCTACTGGAATGTAGGAAAGATCATTGTTGAGTATGAGCAGGAAAGCAAAGATCGGGCAGATTACGGAAAGCAGACCTTAAAGGAACTTTCTAAAGGATTGACAAAAGAATTTGGAAAGGGATTTTCTGTTTCCAATCTATACAATATGCGCCTGTTCTATATGCACCATCAAAAATTCCAGACAGTGTCTGGAAAATTGTCGTGGTCGCATTATTGTGAGCTGTTGACGATTTCGGATCCAGACAAACGCAGTTTTTATGAAAAGGAAACCATCAACTCCGGGTGGTCGATCCGAGAATTAAAGCGGCAGATTTCCACTTCTCTCTATGAACGATTATTACTGTCAGAAGGAAAGACAAACAAGGAAACGGTACTTGCCCTCGCGGAAAAAGGTATTGAAATGACTACGCCAAGCGACATTATCAAAGACCCCTATGTGTTTGAATTTTTGGGTGTGCCGGAAAACAAGCCCCTGCTGGAAAGTGATCTTGAAAAAGCACTGGTCGCGCAGATTGAAAAATTCCTGTTGGAATTAGGTCGCGGTTTTATGTTTGTAGGGACACAGCAGCGCATTACCCTGAACAATACCCACTACTATGTGGATATGGTTTTCTATAATAAAATTCTCCGGGCGTATGTGCTGATTGAATTAAAGACCACCAAGCTCACGCCGGAAGCCGCCGGACAGCTTAATATGTATCTGAACTACTACGCCGCAGAAGTAAATGATGAACATGATAATCCACCCATCGGTATTATCCTTTGTACAGACAAAGACAGTGTAGCTGCTGAATATGCTCTCGGAGGTCTGTCCAACAACATCTTTGCTTCACGCTATGTTTCTTATATTCCAAATAAGGAGCAGCTCATCGCACAGGTAGAAGCTGTTTTGAAGGAATGGCACAAACCGGAAAAAGAATTCTAACATTACCGCCTGAGGGAATCACAACTCCACTCAGGCGGTAATACCAAGAAATATTTTATTTAAACTCCACCACAACGCTGCCCATAGCACATTCCAGCTCCATATTTTTAGAAGCGTTGTTGTTGATCTGTTTCTCCTGTGCCAGGCCGTCGTAACTGTCATCACCGACTTTCAGTTCACCCATACCGCAGCTTAAGTCGTAGTTGAAATCTGTCTGCGCTCCTGCCAGTGTCAGCTTCAGCTCTCCCATGGAGCACTCTCCGTCCAAGCGTTCGGTCACATCTCCGGTCAGCCGGACAGAACCCATTCCTACGGACACCTCTGCCACGCGGCTGCTCAGTTCTTCTACTGTCATCTGACCGGCACCACAGTCTAACTCTGCCTGATCAGCATCCAGTTTTTCAAACGTCATCTTGCCGGCACCCACATTGGCTTCCAGCGCCCTCGTCTGCAATTCCTCTACACTGAGACTTCCGGCGCCCAGATCCAAAGAGGTATTTTCAAAATGATATCCCTCAGGCACATACAGGCAGATGGAACCGACCAGATTGCCTTCACTGTTGCTGCTTACTTTTGAGGTTCCGCGGATCTCCATCGTACCGCCTTCCACATATCCCTGGAACTTTCGCATTCCGTCGGCTTCTACCCGGAAGCAGTTGTCCTCTGACACCCGAATCTTCATGACACAGCCACCGGCTTGCACCTGTAGATCCGTGATGCCCTGGCTGTCATCCCCCAGAACATACAGCTCTATCTTTCCCGACCTAACTTCATAATCTGAGTCATAATCCACATTGTCCTCCAGATCATAGTGCACATCGCCCATATTTTCCCGGATCTGCTCCGTCACACCGTCACTCCAGTCATCTACCTTTTCTTCGGAGATTCTTCCCAGGGTAACCGCTGACAGGATCTCCCCCGGCGAAAAATGCGTGGAGCCATTCCCCAGGCTTCCGCTCACTCCCAGGATCAGTCCCAATAATATAAATATCAACGCTGTGATGGCACAGCCCTTCATAAATTTTCTCATGCTTCTGCTTTACCTCTTTTCTGGAATAATCCTCCGATCCAACAACAGATCGCCGGTGTGGCGATTCCCGCCATGGCCACGGTCAACATCAGGAACAGAAGTCCGACACCTCCGCAGATCAGTCCGGCACCGATCAGCCCCATTCCCACGAAGGGATGCGTAAACAGACTGATGATCCCTGCAACCACCAGTGCGATCAGAATCAGTATCAGTGCTGCTGCCGTTGCCCCGAAACCAACGATCAGACCGAGCCATGCAGCGATCAGCCCTGCCGCCACGCCGATACCGGCGGAAGCTGCTCCCAGGATCACCGGAGATGCCAAAATACATAAAATTACGATCAACACGATCATACCGGTGGACATTCCTTCTTTTTTCCGAGAGGACACTGCTCCAGCTGCCTGTGCTTCATTTTCCTGCCCAAAGCCTGCCTCTCCGGCACCGCTCTCCGCGCCGGAATCCGCCGGATAAGTGATCACCGCACGGTTGTCCGCATTGATCTTCTGGTAAATATTCTCTCCATAACCGTTCCCGAAAATGTCCTTTTTGATGTTTTCCGCCACCTTGGCAGGATTTCCCAAAGCCTCAATAACGTTCTGTTCATTTTCCGGACCCGCATCATTAAAATATTCATTATAGTATTGTAATGCTTCCTCCCGCTCTGTAGCGGAAATATTCTGCAACAGACTTTCCAGCTGCCTCATAAACTCCGTTCTATTCATTCTACTATGTTCTCCCATCTGCGCCTGTTTACGCCTCTGACCTGTCACTTAGTTTTCCTTCAAACAATCCCGTGATCTTATCGCTGTAGCTGCGCCACTCACTTTCATATAAATGAAGCTGCGCCCAGCCTCTGCTGGTGACTTTGTAATAACGCCTCGTTCTGCCACTGCATTCCCGGTCATAGACTTCCAGACATTCGTCCTTCTGTAATCGCCGAAGCACGGGATACAGGGTGGATTCCGACAATTCGATCACCTGCCGGACCTCCTGGGTGATCTTGTACCCATAGGTTCCTTCCGGTTCCCGGGCGACCACCGCCAGCACGATAGCATCCAGCAGAGCTGCTCCTGTATTAAAAAGCATCCTATCGCTCCTCTCTGAAATTTGCGGCTATCCGCCTTTCCTTACAATATTATATGCCGTATAGTATTGCTCTGTAGCTATACTATACGGCATATAATATCATGCGTCAATATAGAGAAACCGTAAGAAATTCTAAAGACTTTCCAAAGATTCCGTCGACTCCTCCAGAAACTCCTGACGGATACTGTTTTTATGGATCACAATGGCAGAGATCAGAAGTGCTCCCCAAAATACCTGCCGTGGTATTCTCTGTATCATCAGCAGAACCGCTGCTCCCAGGGCAAAAAAGATATAAGTGATACGAGTTCTTCTGGTGTGCGGTCTGATCAGAAGGGCAGACCCCGCCAAATACAATATGATCAGCAACAGTAACAGTTCCGGCTGTACCGGTGCCAGTCCGATCAATACGCCGAAGGATACCGCAATGGCTTTGCCTCCGTTCCCATGATAAAACAGGGAATAGGCGTGCCCCAGTACCGGTGCCGCCATGATAAGCGGGAACCAGCTGTCTGTCACAAGCCCCATGCCAACTGCCACGTATACCGGCAGTGCTCCTTTTAACAGATCTCCAAGCAGGCACAGGATCCCGACAGGCACTCCTGCGTATTTCATGGCATTGGCAGTCCCCGGATTGTGATCGTTGCTGACCTCAGTGACATCAATTCCTTTGATCCACTTCGGCAATGCCCTGCCGAACAATATACTTCCGCATAACAATCCGAAGACTGTCATTCCCAGTTCCCGTATGCTCATCTGTCTCTCCTATCTGTCGTTTTCCTCTGTGCCTAAGCTTTCTTCTGTGCTGCTTCCGCCGCTTCCTTTTGTCCGCAGATAAATTCACAGACTGCGTCTGCAGCATAAGGCTTTCCGTATTTTTCCTGACACTTCCGCATTTCGGCCTGTGCCTCCGGATCCCTCAGAAGCTTTAGTCCCTTTTGTATCACGGCATCTTCCGTATCTCCTGATACAGACATCCCATGTTGTGTGAAAAAAGCAACATTACGATCCTCACATCCGGGGATCGGCTTAGTGTGTACCAATGCAACCTTCGCTGCCACCGCTTCCGTAGAAGTCAGTCCTCCCGGTTTGGTGAACAGAATATCCGCCGCTGCCATATAGAGATGCGCTTCCGTGGTAAAATCCAGCACATGCACCCGCTCTGTATCGGCATATCTATCACGGAGTGTCTTCTTCAGTTCTTCATTGGTTCCCCCCAGGATATACAGATGGGTATCTTCACCGGTCTGCTCCACCAGCTTTGCCGTCATGTTTTCCACACGGCCGTACCCCATACTGCCCGTCATCATAAGGATACAGGATTTATCTACCGGAATCCCCAGCTGCACTCGCGCTTCTCTTTTTCCCGGAAGCTGCAGGAACCTCTCCGATACCGGAATTCCCGTGGGAACCAGTTTCTCCGCAGGGATGCCGCGTTTGATAAACTCCGTTGCCAGTTCCTCATGCGGGATAAAATAGTAATCCACCTTTGTCTCCTCGGTAAAAGGAATACAGGTATAATCCGTGGCAATAAAATAAGTCTGTACCTCCAGCTTATGCTGTCGTTGCAGCCAGGTCATTGCCTCAGCCGGGAACAGATGTGGCATTACCACTGTATCATATCCGTTTTCTGTGATATAGCTGCACAGCTTATCCGCATACAAAGCGTTGGCAAAATACACCGGTGACTTTAATCTGGCAGACGAAATGACCCTGCCTACCCGGTACGCTCCTGCGAACACCTTTTTCGCCCGGACCGTGCTCCAGATGTAAATCCGGCGTCCGTAAGCGCTGGCCTTGTCCGAAGCGAAATTAAGTACATCCGCCAACTCACAGGGAATGCCCCGTTTTTCAAACTGTTCTTTCACCGCTTTTGCAGCGGAATTATGTCCCTCAACGGTTCGGGTGGATAA
>OGGD01001447.1_pt1 | contig 11615 bp, 10 predicted proteins | sample 1571091 | NCBI WGS metagenome assembly OGGD01 (sample SAMEA2582073, study PRJEB24529) | metagenome | biome: Human gut stool | place: China | collected 2011
TGATGAGCGTGGAGCCCGGCTTCGGCGGGCAGAAGTTCATGCCCTCGGCGCTGGATAAGCTCCGCTGGCTCAAGGCCGAGCGGGAAGCACGCGGCCTTTCCTACCTGCTGGAGGTGGACGGCGGCGTGGATGCCGCCACCGCACCCCTGTGCGTGGAAGCCGGTGCCGACGTGCTGGTGGCGGGCAGTGCCGTGTTTGGCGCTGCCGACCCCGCTGCGGCTGTGGGCGCGCTGGCCAGCCTGTAAGGAGGGCTGTATATGGATGAAGCTTTGATCCAGGAGCAGGAGCGGCAGCTGCAAAAGACCGGCCGGTACTATAAGCATGTTTTCTGGCTGTGTGTGCCGCTGCTGTGCATGGCCTGCTATTTCTACGGCGCGCGCCCGCTGCTGCTGTGCGGCGTCGCCCTGCTTACCGGCAACCTGTGCGACCGTCTGGTGGCGCTGCTGCGCCATCGGGTGTACACAAACAGCGATCTCTCCAACGAGAGCTTCAGCCTGATCATCGCCCTGCTCATGCCCGCCACCGTGGACATCTATGTGCTGGTGGTGGCGGTGCTGGCGGGCGTGCTCATCGGCAAGGAGATCTTTGGCGGCTACGGCAGCTACCCCTTCAACCCCGCTGCCGTGGGCTACGCCGTGGCGGCGGTATCGTGGCCGGAGCAGGTAGTGCGCTACCCGCAGCCCTACACGCCGCTGCCCCTGTGGAACGCCTCTGCCGTGCCGGTGAGCAGCACCATCGAGGATACCCTGCGCAGCGGCGGTATCCTGAACCTGAACACCCTCGCCGTTGTGCTGGGCGAGTTCGCCGCCCCCATGGGCACCGGCGCAGCGCTGGTCATTCTGGCCTGCGGCCTTGTGCTGTGGGCCCAGAAGGACGTGCACATCGGTGCATCGGCAAGTTTTCTGATCACCTGCGGGCTCATCGCTTTCTTCTTCCCGCGTCAGGTAGGTCTGGCAGACAGCACCCTCTTCAGCAGCCTGCTGCCCCGCCTGCAGGGCGTCCGGGACGAGTTGCACACCGGTGCGGTGCTGTTCTGCGCGGTGTTCCTGCTCAACGAGCCCTACACCTGCGCCCATCACCGGCTCGGGCGCATCCTGTACGGCGCACTGGTGGGCATTGCCACCATGGGCTTCCGCTATTTCGGCGTGTACGAGACCGGCGTCTGCTTTGCGCTGCTGGCGGTCAACAGCGTGTCTGCGCTCATTGACCGCACCGAGGAGCGGCTGTACCGTCTGCTGCACCGTCTGCCGTCCGAACGAAAGGAGGCTGCGGAATGAAAAAGCGTACTGCGGAGCTAATCCTGCAAGACCCCGAAAAGTTTGCCCATCATGACCGTGTGTTCCTGAATAACCCGGTGGTCATGCAGGGCATGGGTCTGGCACCGCTGGTGGTCGTGGCCACCACCGGTCAGAACAGCCTGATGCTGGCGGCGGCGGTGGCGCTGCTGCTGGTGCCTTCCCGCGTGCTGGCCTGCCTGCTCAGCCGCCTTGTGCCCCTGCGGGACGAGGAACCCACCCCGGAGCAGCTGCAAAAAAAGCTGCTGCCCCGTGCGATTCTGTACGCGGCCAGCGCCGCGGTGGTGTATCTGGCGGCATATCCCATCCTGAACTTTGTATTCGGCACGGGTCTTTTGAACCTTGGCATCTACCTGCCCATGCTGGTGGTGGAGCCGCTTCTGACCTACCGCTTCGGCCGCGTGCAGGAGACGGTGCATAAGGCCGTTTCCAAAGGCGTGCGCATCACCGTGGGTTATGCGCTGCTGCTGCTCGTGGTGGGCATCGTGCGCGAGTGGCTCAGCCTTGGCACCGTGTTCGGTGCCCCGGTGGGGCGCTGGGCGCTGCTGCCGCTGGCTAAGATGCCGGCGGGCGGCTTTATCGTGCTGGGCATCCTGTGCGCCATCTGGCGCGCTGCGGCTGCAAAGCACAAGGAATATCTGCAAAAGGAAGCGCGGGATACCCTGACCGTGCACTACCAGAAGGAGGCGGACCGCGAACCGTGAAGGAAGTTGTAAGCAGCTCGGCAGTGTTTTTCAGCTACGCACTGCTGGCTATTTTTGCACAGAACGCTGTCTTTACCCGTGCACTGGGCGTGTCCCGCATGGTGCAGCTGGTGGGGGACGACCGCACCAGCAGCGCTTTGTTCGGCATGATGCTGTGCATCACGCAGGTGCTGGTGGCACCGGTGGCTTTCTTTGCCGGGCGGTGGTTCATTGCCCCGCTGGATAACCGCGCCCAGCTGCGCCCGCTGGTGTATATCGCCAGCATCGCCGTGGTGTGTCTGGCAGAGCATCTGGTGCTGTGGCTGCTGCGCAGCCTGCCCCGACGCGCACAGCTGCTGCGCATCGTGCCGCTGGCCGCGCTGAACAGCGGCGTGCTGGGCACGGTGCTGGTGGAGCGCACCCAGACCTTTACCCTTGGCGAAAGCCTTGGCTTTGGCCTTGGCAGCGGCATCGGCTATGTGCTGGCGGTGCTGCTGGTCACCGAGGCACGCCACCGCCTGCGCAGCAAAGCGATCCCCAAAGCATTCCGCGGCCTGCCCATCACGCTGGTGTATATCGGCGTGCTGGCGCTGGCGATCTATGGCTTTACCGGACATTCCGTTATCCTGTGATGCAGACAGGGAGGAAAGGATACCATGGCTAAGTATAAACGTCAGAAGGTCAAGCATTATCACCGCAGCTTTTACAGCCGGGAAATGCGCGTCAAGCGCATTCTGGGCATTGCGGTGCTGGTAGTGGCAGTGCTGGCAGCCGCATGGTTTGCCGCACCCCATGTGCTGGATTGGGCCACCCACACATGGTATACCGTGGTCAAGGACCGGGACCTCGAGGCCGAAAGCGCTTCCCGCGCCGAGGCAGCCGCTTCCTCTGCGGCGGCAAGCAGCGCAGCCGCTTCGCAGGCAGCGTCGGAGCCGGAGCCGGAAGAGGAAAAGCCGCTGGACGGCAAGGCCATTACCGGCGGCAGCTGGGCAGAGCTGGATGTGACCACTCTGACCGATGAGGCCGCCATCCGCGCCGCCGCCCGGCAGCTGAAGCAGCAGGGCGCAGACTACGCCCTTGTCACCCTGAAGGACGCCGCTGGCACGGTGTATTATGCTTCCGGGGTGGCAAATGCCGCCCAGAGCATCACCGAAAGCCCGGTGGATGCGGCAAGCATCGCCGCCATCCTGCGGGAGGAGGGCATCATCCCGGCGGCGCAGCTTGCCGCCTTTACCGACCCGGTGTCGGTGTACACCGACCGCAGCATGGGCGTGCACTATGACGGCAACAGCCTTTGGCTGGACAACGTCAGCGCAGCCAAGGGCGGCAAGGCGTGGATGAACCCCTTTGCCGCAAGCGCGGTGCAGTATGTCGGCGACCTCATTGAAGAGGTGCAGGGCATGGGCTACGAGCAGGTGGTGCTTACCGGGGTGCAGTTCCCCAACATCATCACCCGCAAGCAGGACTTCGGCGCTTCCGGCGGCAAGAGCCGGGAGGGACGCGCCGCCCAGCTGACGGCCGATATCGCCGCATGGCAGACCCGCTTTGCGGGCAGCGTGACCCTGTGGGTCAGCTACCCTGACGCACTTTGCACCGCCGCCACCGATGCCCTTGGCACCACCGGCACGTTCCTTGGCATGGAAAATCTGCTGGTCACCAGCAGCACCGCACTGGATGCGGACAGCCGCGCTGCGCTGGAGCAGGCCGCTGCCGACGCCGGTGTGCAGCACCTTGTGGTGCACGACACCGCAGCATTCCGCTGAAAAGCGGCTTTTAGAGAGGGGAGGAAACCACTATGAAACCGACTACCTGTTTTGCACCCGCACACATCCTGCTGCCTTCGGAGCAGGTGCCGCTGGAACAGTGGGGCTGCATTGCCTGTGACCAGTTTACCAGCGACCGCAGCTACTGGCAGCGGGCAGAAGAGACTGCTGCCGGTGCGCCCAGCACCCTGAACCTGATCCTGCCGGAGGTGTATCTGGAGGACGGAGACGCCGACGCACGGGTGGAAAAGATCCACGCCACCATGCAGGATTATGCCCAGAACGTGCTCACCCGGGCGGTGGACGGCTTTATCTATGTAGAGCGCACCGAGCAGAGCGGCCGGGTGCGGCAGGGTCTTGTAGGGCGTGTGGACTTGGAGGCTTACAGCTACCGCCGTGGCGAAAAATGCACCGTGCGTCCCAGCGAGTGCACCGTGGAAAGCCGCATCCCGCCCCGCATGAAGGTGCGCACCGGTGCGGCGCTGGAAACGCCCCACATCATGATGCTGGCGGATGACCCGGACTGCACCCTTATCGAGCCCATTGCCGCCCACAAGGACAGCCTGCCCAAGGTGTACGAGGGCGAGCTGATGCTGGGCGGCGGTCATGTGGCCGGCTGGGCGGTGGAGGACCCCGCCCTTATCGCACAGATCGAAAACGCGCTGACCGTGCTGGGCAGTCAGGAAGAATTTGACAAGAAATACCCCGATGCCACCCGCCGCGACCCGCTGACGCTGGCCGTGGGCGACGGCAACCACTCGCTGGCTACCGCAAAGGCCTGCTGGGAGGAGCTGAAAAAGACCCTGACCCCGGAGCAGGCAGAGAACCACCCCGCCCGCTGGTGCTTGGCAGAGGTGTGCAACGTGCACTCCCCGGCGATTGAGATCGAGCCCATCCACCGGGTGCTGTTCAACGTGGATTGTGCCACCGTGCTGCTGAGCCTCATTACATGGAGCGACGCCAACATGGCAGGTTGCTGCTTTGGCGGCAGCAAACAGCAGCCCTTTACGCTGGCAGGCCCCCACATGGCCAATGTGCTCAGCTTTGAGGACCCCACCGAGCCGCTGACCGTGGGCACCATCGACGATTTTATTTCGGATTATATCGAGCGCCACCCGGAAGCAAAGGTGGACTATGTGCATGACGAGCCGGCTGTGCGTGCGCTGTGCAAGCAGGGCGCAGTGGCGTTTTTGATGCCGCCCTTCGCCAAGAGCGACCTGTTCTGCGGCGTTGTGATGGGCGGCGTGCTGCCCCGCAAGACCTTCAGCATGGGACACGCGGAGGAAAAGCGCTACTACATCGAGTGCCGGAAGATCACAGAATAATAGGAGAACCATGACATTTAAAGAACTGAATCTGTCCGCCCCGCTGCTGCGCGCTGTGCAGGAAGCGGGCTACGAGACCCCCTCGCCCATTCAGGCGGCGGCCATCCCGCCGGTGCTGGCAGGCCGGGATCTGATGGGCTGCGCCCAGACCGGCACCGGCAAGACGGCGGCTTTTGCGCTGCCCATGCTGGACCGGCTCACCGCCAACGCACCCCGCCGCAAGGGTGCTGTCCGCGCCCTGATCCTGACCCCCACCCGGGAGCTGGCCTTGCAGATCGGCGAAAGCTTTGAAGCCTACGGCAAGTACCTGAAACTGCGCAGCACCGTCATCTTTGGCGGCGTGGGACAGGCACCGCAGGTGGAAGCGCTGAAAAAGGGCGTGGACATCCTCATCGCCTGCCCGGGACGGCTGAACGACCTGATCGGGCAGGGCTTTATCGACCTGTCCGCACTGGAAATTTTTGTGCTGGACGAGGCCGACCGGATGCTGGATATGGGCTTTGTCCATGACGTGAAAAAGGTCATTGCCAAGCTGCCCGCCCAGCGCCAGAACCTGATGTTCAGCGCCACCATGCCCGCCGAGATCGAGCAGCTGGCTGCCGGCATCCTGCACGACCCCGCCTTTGTCAAGGTGGACCCGGTGTCCAGCACCGTGGACCGCATCCAGCAGAGCCTGTACTATGTGGAAAAGGGCAACAAAAAGCTCTTGCTGCCGTGGCTCATCAAAAATCTGCAGCCGCCGGTGGTCAATGCGCTGGTGTTCAGCCGCACCAAGCACGGCGCGGATAAGATCGCGAAAGACCTGACAAAGCAGGGCATCCCCGCTGCCGCCATCCACGGCAACAAGAGCCAGACCGCCCGCGTTACCGCGCTGGAGGATTTCAAGTCCGGCAAGACCCGGGTGCTGGTGGCCACCGATATCGCCGCACGCGGCATTGATATCAGCGAGCTTTCCCATGTGTTCAACTACGACCTGCCCGAGGTGCCGGAGACCTATGTGCACCGCATCGGGCGCACCGCCCGCGCCGGTGCGGACGGCACCGCCGTCAGCTTCTGCGCCCCGGAGGAACAGGAGTATCTGGCAGGCATCGAAAAGCTGAACCGCCGCAAGATCCCGGTGGTGTCCGGTCATCCGTGGGACGGCGTGCCCGCCCCGGTGCGCCCCGTGCTGCCTGTGCGCGGCAAAAAGCCCCGCCCCGAAGCGGATAAACCGGCAGAAGCGCCGAAAAAACAGGCCGAAACTGCGCCCGCAAAAGCCGCAAAGGCGGCTGCGCCCGCGCCAAAGCAGGAGCCGAAGGCTGCAAAGAACGCGGTGCCTGCAAAACCGAAAAAAGAGGAAACATTGATGCAAGACAGCAACGCAAAGCGCGGGGCCCGCAACGACCGCCGCGCCAACAACCGGGGCGCAACCGCCCCCAAGGAGGCAGCAGCACCCCGCGCCCGCCGCGAGAATGCCGCCCCCGCCCGGGGCAGCAATGCCCAGCCCAAATTTGACCCCCATTTTGTCAGCGCCCCGGAGGCTACTCCGCTGCGCCCGGCACGCAAGACCCCTGCTGCTCCGGCAGCACCTGCGATCCGCAGCGCACAGGAGCCCCAGAATAACCAGAACGCAAGCCGCAGCGGCAGCCGCCGCAATGACCGCAGCGAGCAGCGCGCTGCCCAGAGCAACAACGCCCGCCCTGCCCGTAACGAGCGCGGCAGCGCAGGCAATCAGAACCGCACCGGCAGCGCACCCCGCGCTCCCAAGGCCGAGCCTGCCCGCCGCAGCCGCAATGCCGCCGCCCGGGACGAGGACCCGGGGCTGATGCTTATCAGCCGCCGCCCGCCCCAGCAGAAGTACACCAGCTTTGAGGAGTATATGGACGCCCACGGCGGCGCAACTGCACCCATTGAGGATCACAGCGAAGAAGTATGAGCCGGAACGAAGCCTTTGCCCCGTGGCAGTGCCCCCTGTGCGGCGGCGCGCTGCAAGGGGAAACTGACCTGAAATGTGAAAAAGGCCACTGCTTTGACCGCGCCCGGGAGGGCTACTGGCATCTTTTGCCGGTGCAGAGTATGCGTACTAAAGCCCCCGGGGACAGCAAGGAGATGGTAGCCGCCCGCCGCGCCTTCCTGAACGCCGGATACTACGGCATCTTCGGGCAGGCGCTGGGGGAACTGTGCCTTGCCCACGGCGTGCCCGCCGCGAAGGACGCCCCGCTGCATCTGCTGGATGCAGGCTGCGGCGAGGGCTGGTACGACCGCTGCATCGCGCAGCAGTTCGCGGCGGCGGAAAAACCGCTGCAGCTGGCCGGGTTCGATATCGCAAAGCCCGCCGTGCGCTTGGCTGCAAAGGCGCTGCCCACTGCGCAGTATGCGGTGGCGTCCAGTTTCAGCCAGCCGGTGCGCACCGGCTGGGCAGATGTGCTGCTGAACTGCTTTTCGCCCTTTGCGCAGGAGGAGTTCAGCCGGGTGCTGCGCCCGGGCGGGCGCATGATCTACGTTGTGCCGGGGGCAGAGCATCTGTACCAGATGAAGGCCGTGCTCTACGAAAAGCCCTACAAAAACCCGGTGCAGCAGGTGGAGTACCCGGGCTTCCGTGCCATCGACGAGCGTGAGGTGCAGGGAACCATCACCGTGCCCGCCGCCCAGCTGGAAGCGCTGTTCGCCATGACCCCCTACTACTGGAAAACGCCCCGCGACGGTGCCGCCCGCCTTGCGGCTCTGCCGCAGCTCACCACCACCATCGCCTTCCGCTTTCTGGTGTTTGAAAAGCTGTAATAAGATAAAAAAGGACTGCCGTGCAGATGTACGGCAGTCCTTTTTTGTGCCCATTCTCATGCTTGTTGATTTTCACAAGAACTAGCATACTAATATATCAATTTCGCTCAAAAATAACAAAATCTATTTACAAGTGCATTATATTGTGGTACGATTTGTGCAGATTTCGATGGCATGATGCAACTGGAATGTCTATCGGGCCCGGCAGCAGGGCGTTTGCTGCACAGCTTTGGGCGGCTTTGCTCTGCACAAATGAGCCGTCTGCATTTAAAAGGAGAAATGATGATGAACAGAAGAGACTTTATGAAACTTTCTGCCGCTTCTGCCGTGACTGTGGGCGCAGTAGCGGGCATGGCGCCCGCATCCTTTGCCGAGAACGCTGGTGTGCATACCGATGCCGAGGTGCAGGCCATGGTGGCAGAGGAACTCCGCCTCTCCCGCGAGGTAGCCTTTTATCCGGCTGCTTTCCGGGGTGATTTTGACAAGTTCTATGTGCTGTTCCACAAGCTGTCCCGTGCTCAGTACGAGAAGGTGGACGGTGCACCTGCGCCCGGTATCAACGCCTCCCACTACGAGATGTGTGTTGCCCTGACCAATGCCCGCAAGGCGCTGCGTAAAATCAAGGATCCCAAGAGCACTGTTTGGGAGATCTGGGGCGACCAGATGGCCGTGGAGTCTCCGCTGCCCACCAACTGGGAAAATTGCTACGATAACGAGGGCTTCCGTCCCTTCTTGAACCCATATATGCTGCGGAATCAAGGCAAGGTAAAGGGCAATGTCATTGTCATTGCCGGCGGCGGCAGCACCCATCGCAACAACGTGGTGGAAGGCTACCCGGTGGCCGAGTTCTTCAACAAGAACGGCTACAACGCCTTTGTGCTGCAGCGCCGCGTCAACCCCTACGCCGCTGTGGATCAGCAGCTGGATCTGGCCCGTGCTATCCGCTACATCCGTCATAACGCCTCTGCAAAGAATATCGGCAAGACGGATATCATGATCGCGGTGGGCTTCTCTGCCGGCGGCATGAATGTAATGCAGGTGGTGGCTGACCAGTTTGGTACTGCCAATACCCCGGATAAGGTCTATCCCAGCTATGTCTGTGATGCTGTGGACCATGAGAGTGCCGACCTGAACGTGGCGATTCCCATCTACGGCCTGTTCGTCACTGGTCTGGACTTCACGAAGAACCCCAACCTGCCTCCGGTCTTTGGTGTTGTGGGTCAGAAAGACGGCCTGAGCGCGATGATGCTGCCCTCTCTGCCGGAGTGTGCAAATACCTTCAAGGATTTCAGCTTCTATCTGGCACCCGATGCACCCCACGGTGTGGGTCTGGGCACTGGCACCAAGGGCTATGTGGACTACTACACCCAGATCGCCCAGTGGCCGGATATGGCTGTCAACTTCATCGAGAGCCGTCTGGGGCTGATGGAAAAGAAGATCGACATGGACTCCGTGGGCTTTGCATGGTAAGCTGCCCTGACAGGAGTACCTGAAAAACAACGACCCGCCGCATCTCTTTCAGTGCGGCGGGTAGTTGTTTGTAAAAATGTTATGTATGATACTCCATCCACTTGCCCTTCCACGCATACAGGATCATGAGCACTGCGCCCAGACCCCAGCTGACGGGGTAGAGGATGAACACGCCCTCGATGCCGGGGAAGAAGGGCAGCAGAAACTGGATCCACACCACCCGGAACAGGCACAGCGAGACCAGCAGCACCACCATGGGCGGGATGCTGGCACCCGTGCCGCGCACGGCACCGGCAAGGCCGTGCAGGATGCTGAGCAGGAAGTAGAACGGGCAGAACCACCGCATGGCCAGCTTGCCGTAGGTGACTACGGCCTCGTCAGCGGTGAACAGGTGCAGAATGGCATCCTGTCCGGCCAGCAGGGCAGCGCCGGTGCAAAGGGTGTAGAGGACCCCGATGGCAAGGGTGACCCACACCGAGCGCTTTACCCGGTCCAGACGCCCTGCGCCGTAGTTCTGCCCCACAAAGGTGGTGGCGGCCATGCTGATGCTGCTGACCGGCAGAATGTTGAAGCCGTCGATCTTCATGTAGGCCGCAAAGCCCGCCATGGCGGCGGCACCGTAGCTGTTCACGCTGGCCTGCACCAGCACGTTGGAAAAGGAGATGACCATGTTCTGGATGCCGGTGGGCAGACCCACCCGGATGATGCGGCCTGCCATTTTGCGGTGCAGCCGGATGGCAGAAAGCTCCACCCGGCAGGCGTCCTCGCTTTTCATCAGAAAGCGCAGGCTCAGCACGCAGGACACCAGCTGGCTCAGGTCAGTGGCAATGGCAGCGCCTGCCACCCCCATCCGCAGCCCCACGATGAACACAAGGTCCAGCACGATGTTGGTCACCGACGCCCATGCCAGATACACCAGCGAGCGCCGGGAGTTGCCGGCGGCGTTCAGGATGCCGGCGGTCATGTTATACACCACGCTGAACAGCACCCCGCCAAAGTAGATGCGGATATAGGTCACAGCGTCCGCCAGCACCTCGGCGGGGGTGTTCATGGCAACCAGCAAAGCGCGCCCGCAGGCAACGCCGCCCACCGTCAGCAAAAGCCCCATGACCACCGCAATGGCAAGGGCGGTGTGCACTGCCTCGCGGGTCTCCTTGTGGTCGCCCGCGCCCAGATACTGCGACACCACCACCCCCGCACCCACGGCAAGCCCCTGACTGAAGCCGATGAGCAGATAGATGGGCGACCCGCTGGAGCCCACGGCGGCAAGGGCATTGCTGCCCACAAAATTGCCCACGATGATGCTGTCGGCGGTGTTATACATCTGCTGCAGCAGGTTGCCGAAGATCAGCGGCAGGGCAAACAGCAGCAGGCTTTTTACAATGCTGCCCTCGGTCATAAGGGTAGCGGTATTCCGTGTTTTTACGGCGGCCATGGGGTTCCTCCTCTCAGCGTGAAAAAATCGCTTATAACCCTTAGCATAGCACAAAGCCCGCCCCGGGACAAGGGGCTTGACGATTGAAAGTGTGCGCTCGATTTTATTGAAAAAAATAAAAATTCCCGCCGCCCCGGAACGGCGGCAGATGCCGCGCCGTTATAATAGATTATAAAGGCGCGATAAAATGGTGAAACCTAAGTTTCGATAGTTGACAATGTGGTAAAATGTGGTACTCTTAGGGTGTAAAAAAGCTTTTGAGGAGGGCTTATAGTATGGCTATGAAAATGGATCGTCGTGCGTTTTTAAAGACTTCTGCCGCAATGGCAATGGCAGTATCCATGACCGGACTGCTGGGCGGCTGCAGTGATGGTGCCGGTAGCACCGATCTGGGTGGCTTTACGGCTTCTGTCACAAAATGGGATGTAAGGCAGAATCCCCCTGCGCTCAGTGAAGATCAGAGCAAGTGGACGGCAGATGTGATGGTGTGGGTGCGTACCACCAACACGAAGGATTCCGACTGGAGTATTGCGGGCGACGCCGTTATGGAGCTTAAAGTCGATGGAGTTGCCGTTGCAATGCAGGGCGGCGGTCTGCTGACGAATGATGGAGTTCTTAAATTCAGCCGCAAGCACAAGGTAAATGAGGGCTGGGTCAACTTTAAACTGAACTATAAGCAGAAGAAACTGTACGACGCGATCGCCAATAAGGAAGCTGTCGTAAAGTTCAGCATCGGCACGAAAAAGGCTACCGATACCTATACTGCTCTTTATAACGAGGGACTTCCCCTTAAAAAGGATAACGCCCTTGTGTAATTGAACGCAAACTGCCCGATACAGGAGGTGCATTGCCATGATCGACCGCAGAACATTTCTCAAGCTCAG
>OGGD01001457.1_pt1 | contig 11544 bp, 9 predicted proteins | sample 1571091 | NCBI WGS metagenome assembly OGGD01 (sample SAMEA2582073, study PRJEB24529) | metagenome | biome: Human gut stool | place: China | collected 2011
AGCCAAGCCGTAAAGTTCATCACTAAAGTTTTAGGTGCAATGAGAAAGCTTCCGGGCGCGCCAAAGGCTCCCTCCCAGAGGGAGCTGTCAAAACCGTCAGGTTTTGACTGAGGGAGTTCGTTCCAAACCCCTCCCTGTGAAAAAGTAAATCGGGAAAATCCGCAGATTTTCCCGATTTACAAATTACAAATAAATTTTCCGCTGATGATGCGCAGAGCAACGCGGAGCGCATTCTAAATCGTCTCACCCGCCGACCACAGCGGCGGCGCGGCACTGCCGTGCAGCTTGCGGTCAAGATAGTTCTGTGTGATGCGCACCACCGTGCCGGACAGCGCTATTACGCCGATGAGGTTCGGCAGCATCATCAGGCCGTTGAAGGTGTCGGAAAGCGTCCATGCAAGGTCCAGCCGCATCACCGCGCCCACCGGCATCAGCGCCACGAACAGCACCCGGTAGCCCGCCCCCGCCCCTGTGCCGAAGAGATACTCCACAGCCTTGCAGCCGTAGCAGCTCCAGCCAAGGGTGGTGGAGTAGGCGAACAGCAGCACACACACCGCAATGAGCTTTGACCCCAGCGTGCCGAAAACGGCGTCAAAGGCCTGCCCTACCAGTGCACTGCCCGCCGCCCCGGCGGCGATGCGGCCGGTGTCCAGATCCACAAAGCCGGAGGTCAGCACCACCAGCGCTGTCAGAGTGCACACCACCATGGTGTCCGCAAACACCTCAAAAATGCCCCACATGCCTTGCTGCACCGGCTCTTTTACGTTGGAAGCCGCGTGCACCATCACTGAGGAGCCAAGTCCGGCCTCGTTGGAAAAAGCACCCCGCTTAAAGCCCCATGTGACCGCCCGGGACAGGCCGTAGCCCACCATGCCCCCACCGGCGGCGCGCAGCCCGAACGCGCCCTTCAGGATGGCGGCAAGCGCCGCCGGGACGGCAGTGATGTGCACACCCACCACGGTGAGCGCACCCACGATGTACAGCAGCGCCATGGCCGGGACAAGCCTTTCCGCCACAGCAGCCACCCGCTTGAGCCCGCCCAGCAAAATTACCGCCGATACTGCCGCCAGCACTGCGCCGGTAGCGGTCTCCGGCACGCCGAAGGCCGCTTTCAGGTTGCCCGCGATGGAATTGAGCTGGCTCAGGTTGCCGATGCCAAAGCTTGCCAGCGCGCAGAACGCGGCAAACAGCACCGCCAGCACCCGCCCCGGCTTGCCGCCAAGGCCGTCCCGCAGGTAGTACATCGGCCCGCCGCGCCAGCCGCCCGCCGGGTCTTTGCGGCGGTAGTAGATGCCCAGCACGTTCTCCGCGTAGCTGGTCATCATGCCCAGCAGCGCCATGACCCACATCCAGAACACTGCCCCCGCCCCGCCGGAGAGGATGGCGGTAGCCACCCCCACAAGGTTGCCGGTGCCGATGGTGGAAGCCAGCGCGGTGCACAGGCTCTGGAACTGGCTGATGGCCTGTTCCTCGCGGGCGGTATGGGCGGTGACGCTCCGGTCGGTCAGGATCGCGCCCAGCGTATGCCGCATCCAGTAGCCCCACCGCCGGAACTGGAAGCCCCCGGTGCGCACCGTCAGCAGCAGCCCGGTGCCGAAGAGCAGCCCCAGCCCCATTGGCCCCCACATGATGCCGTTCACGGCCTCGATCCCCCGCATGAACCCCTCTGGCATCCCGTGGCCTCCTTTGCTGATGAAATACGGCAAACCCTCTCAGGCGCTCCCGCGCCAGCTCCCCCGAAGGGGGAGCCAAGCCGTAAAGCGCATCGCTAAAGTATTAGGTTCAATGAGAAGGTTTCCGGCAGTGTTCTTGGCTCTCCCTTTGGGAGAGCTGGCAAGCCCGATAGGGCTTGACTGAGAGGGCGCACGCCGTTGCCCTGTCGTTAAAGTTTCAAACGCAATAAGAAACCTTCCCGCCATGCCAAAAGCTCCCCCTTCGGGGGAGCTGGCATCGCGCAGCGATGACTGAGAGGGTTCCCCCCTTACCATCCTATGCAGCGCCATTACTCCTCATGCGGTGCGGAGGGCTTTTCGGGGTCGAGTGCGGGAAGGGGTTCCAGCGTCAGCCAGAAGTCCTCCTGTTTCTCGCGGTCTTTTTCGTTGGGGTTTTCTGTTTGATCCATACAGCATCCCTGCCTTTCTGCATAAAGGGTCGCCCGTTGGGCTATGCTTTATGCACAAAAAGGAGGCAGAGCCATGAAACACGCAAAACGCAGCGGCTGGCGTCCCTTCTGGGCGGCGCTGTGCGCCGCCCTGCTGGTGCTGCTGCCGCTGGTGGGCGGCACGGTGCTGCTCAGCCGCGCCCAGCTGCGCAGCAGTCTGCGGCAGGCCGCAAAAAGCCAGAGCGGGGTGCCCATCCGTCTGCCCAAAGCCGCCGACCGGTGCACCGTGCTGCTGTGCGTGGCAGACGAGACCCCGGGCTTTGTGCTGGCCTACCTGAACGCCGGGCAGAACTGCATCCACCTGCTGGCGGTGCCCGCCGCGCTGGAAGTGCCCTTTGGGGGCAAAAACGTCCCCCTTGCGGACTGCTACACTGCCGCGGGCCCCGCCCGCTGCCGGGAAGCGCTGGGCGAGGTGTTCGCCCTGCCGGAGGATACCGACTATCTTGCCATCGCCCCGGCGGTGCTGACAAAACTGGCGGCGCGGTACGGCGCAGTGCGGGTGGGTTTTACCGGGGCGCTCACACCGGAGCAGCTGGCGCAGTACGGCAAAGGCACCGGGGTGCAGGGCATCTCCGCTGCCGATGCTCACAGCTTTTTGGCGGCGCTGGATGCCGACACTTCTCTTTCGCCCCGGCGCAGCGCCGCCGCCCGGGCAGCGGTGTGGGATGCGTTTTTCCGGCAGGCGCTGGAGCTGCTGCCCACCACTCTGCCGCAGGGTCTGCGGGAGGTAAGCAGCAGTCTGCTGACCAGCCTGACCGCCGTAGACCTTGCTACACTGGAGCGCACGCTGGAATTTTTAGCCACCAGCGCCGAGCCGGTGGATATCGCCGCCGACGCCCTGCCCGGGGACTGGGCAGGCGGACACTATACGGTGTCTGATACCTCCCGGGCGGCGGTGCAGAGCTTTTTCAACCTCTCCCCGGCGGCGGCGCAGTCCGCGTCCGGCAGTGAGCCGTAACCCAGCACCAGCGTCCCGGCGGCAGAATGCGCCGTGCCGGTCAGGTCGTAGTCGCTCAGCAGGGAACAGCGCACCCCGTACTGCCGGGCAGCAGCCCGCAGGGCGGCGTCCGGCGGCGGGTCTTTCAGCTGTGCCAGCAGGTGCAGGCCGGTGTGCAGCCCCGCAAGGGTCAGCTCTTCCGGCGCAAAGGAGGTGCGCAGCGCCGCCACCAGTGCATCCCGGCGGGCTTTGTAGGCGGTGCGCTCCCGCGCTAAGTGCCGGGTGAAATACCCCCCGGTGATAAAGCGCGCCAGCGTCTGCTGCTCAAACCGTCCTACCGTGCCGGAATAGAGCCGGTATTTTTCCTGCCACGCACCCAGCAGCGGCCGGGGCAGCACCATATAGGCAATACGGATGCCCGGGGCAAGGCTGCGGGAGCAGGTGGACAGGTACACCACCGGGCCGTCTGCGCCCGCCATGCCCTGCAAGCTGGGCAGCGGGCGGGTGTCGAAACGGAACTCAGAGTCGTAGTCGTCCTCAATGATGTACCGCCGTCCCGGGGCGCGGGCTGCCCAGTGCAGCAGCTCGGCCCGGCGTCCGGCGGGCATGGTGACCCCGGTGGGAAACTGGTGGCTGGGGGTGACATAGCACACTGCCGCATCGCTGGCAGAAAGAGCCGTCAGCGACAGGCCGTCCGCGTCCACCGGCAGGCAGCGGCAGGGCACGCCGTTGTTTTCCAGCACCTGCCGGGCGCGGGGATAGCCGGGGGTCTCCACGGCGGCAGGGCCGGGCAGCAGCGGTGCCAGCAGCCCCAGCAGATATTCCAGCCCTGCACCCACCACCAGCTGCTCCGGGTCGCACTGCACGCCCCGGTACTCGGCCAGGTACCCTGCCAGCGCCTGCCGCAGGGCGGCATCGCCCCGGGCATCCCCGGGGGTGAGCAGTTCCGGCGCGGAGTAAAGCAGTTCCTTTTGCAGCCGCGCCCATGTGCGGAAGGGGAACAGCCCCGGGTCCACGCCCCGGGTGGATAAATCGAACTGCACCGGCGGGGCGGTGTCGGCGGATGGCGCTGCCGGCGGCGCGGGATGGGCGGCGGGCGGCTGCACCCCCTGCGGCAAGGCAAGATACTCCTGCACCGTAAAGCCGCTGCGCTCCCGGGCGGTCAGGTAGCCCTCGGCTGCCAGCATCTGGTAGGCGGTGTCCACCGTGTTCACCGAGATCGACAGCTCTGCCGCCAGCCGCCGCTTGCCGGGCATCCGGGTGCCCGCCGTCAGAGTGCCTGCCCGCATCTCGGCGGCAAGGCTGCGGTAAAGCTGCTCGTACAGCGGCACCGCCGAGGCCGGGTCCAGTGCCGTGGTCAGATGTACCATAGAATGTCCCTCCCATCTGGGCATTGCGTCAAACTGACCCCATAAAAAAACTTTGTTCTGGGTATTTTCATAGGGTCAGTTCTGCGTATAATAGGAGCATACCCGCCGGACACCCAAATGTCAAGTAGTTTTGTGGGGTTATCGGCGTGATTGGAGGGAAAGTATCATGTCTACTACTGCAATGTGGCTGCTGCTGGCGGTCGTCGTTATCCTGATCCTGTTTTTCAGTGTGCTGTACAAGCGCCGCTTTACGGTGCACGAGCTGGCGCTTACCGGCGTGATGGCTGCGCTGAGCTTAGTGGCCTACCTGTTCTTCCGCATCCCGTTCTACGGCGGCTCCTCGTTCCATCTGGGCAACACCTTTACTGCCCTGACGGCGCTGCTGCTGGACGGTGTATCCGGCGGTCTGGCGGGTGCCATCGGTCTGGCGCTGGCGGATATCCTTGCCGGTGACCCGGGCTACGCCATTACCACTTTTGTGCTCAAGTTCATCATCGGCATCACCTGCGGTGCCGTGGCACATAAGGTGTTCAAGCTGCGGGATCAGGATCGTCACAGCGCCGGGTATCTGGTCAAGGTGATCGTCTCTGCGGGTTCCGGCCTGCTGCTGAACGTGTTCACCGACCCCTTCCTTGGCTACTTCCGCAACGTGTACATCTTTGGGCAGGAGTACACCGTGGCACAGGCGCTGACCAAGATCGCCGGCGGCGTCACCTTTGTGAACAGTGTGGCTTCCACCGCCTGCGCCGTGGTGCTGTATCTGGCACTGCGCCCCGCACTGGAGCGTGCAAAGCTGCTTTCCAAGGGCGAGAATAAGGCTGTCTGATTTAGAGAATAAAAGGGACGAGGAAAAGCCCGCGGGCTTTCCCTCGTCCCTTTTCTGTTACCGTTTTCGGCTGCAAAGGTGCTTTGCGGCGTCCCGCCCGGCGGCAAGGCCGCTGCCGAACGCCCAGTGCAGGTTGAAGCCGCCGCAGCTTCCGGCGCAGTCCAGCGTTTCCCCCACGAAATACAGCCCCGGACAGCCCTTGAACTGGAAGGTCGGTTCCACCTCGGTCAGGGCAAGCCCGCCGCCGGTGGTCTGCGCCTGCCGCCAGCCGCAGGGGGTAAGCCCCTCGAACCGCCAGTGCTTGGCGGTGTGGGCAAGCTTCTGCCAGCTGCCTGCGGGCAGGGCGTGGGGGGCAGTATCCGGCAGGGCGGCGGCAGCCCAGAGGGCGCGGCCAAGCTTGCCATGTAAAAGCCCCAGCCAGAACGCCGCCGCCGTGTCCTCGGCAAGCAGCGGCGTCCGCGCCGCAAACAGGGCGGCAAGCTCTGCCTCCGGCAGGGTGGGGAACAGATCAAGTTCCACCGCCGGGTGCTTCGGGCTGCGCCCGGGGGCAAGCAGGCCGGACAGCTGCATGATGCAGATGCCGGAAAGCCCATAGTCGGTGAATTGCACCTCGCCCGTCTCCTCTGCCAATACCCGGTCACCGTCCAGCAGGCGGGCGGCGGCTTTGGCGCGGATGCCCGCAAGGCTCTTGTTCGGCTTTGCGCATTGCAGGGCGGTCAGGCAGGGGTAAAGGGGGCGCATCTGCCCGCCGCAGTCGGCGGCAAAGCGGGTGCCGAAGCCGTCCGTGCCGAACTGCGGCCCGGCAGCGCCGCCCATGGCGCAGATGACGGCATCTGCCCGCAGGCTCTCGGTGCCGCCCTCGGCGGTGGTAAACTGCACGGAGTAGCCGCCCTTGCTCTGGCGCAGGGTGCTTACCGTGCAGCCGGTGCGCAGCTGTACGGTGTGCCGCTGCAAATGCAGCTCCAGCAGCGCCAGCACGTCGGCGGCCTGATTGGAATAGGGGTACACCCGCCCGGCCTCATCGGTGCGGGTGTACAGCCCCAGCTGCTCAAACCACGCCAGCGGTGCGGCAGCATCCACCGCCGCCAGCAAGGGGCGCAGCGCGGCGGGGTCGGCGGTGAAGTATTTTTCCGGCGCGATGGCGGTGTTGTCCAGATTGCAGCGGCCGTTGCCGGTAGCCAGCAGCTTTTTGCCCACCTTGGGGTTGTGCTCCAGCACCGTGACGCGGGCAGCGGGCGCGGCCTGTGCAGCCGCCAGCGCAGCGGCCAGTCCGGCGGCACCGCCGCCCAGAATAAGGATGTGTGCCATGCGGACACCTGCTTTCTTTGGGTTTATTCCTATTTATTGTAGCAGAACCCCGCCCGGAACGCAATGCAGCGGGCAAAGCAAAAAATCCGCTGCCGGTATAATTTGCCGCCGCTGACAGATACTACATACAAAGGAAACCGCAAGGAGGGCAAAATAATGAAAGCAACCGGTATCGTACGCCGCATTGACGAGCTTGGCAGGGTGGTGATCCCCAAGGAGATCCGCCGCACCCAGCGCATCCGGCGGGGAGACCCGCTGGAGATCTTTACCACCGGCGACGGGGAAGTGATCTTTAAAAAGTACTCGCCCATGGGCGAGGTGAACACCCTTGCCGCCCAGCTGGCAGAGGTGCTCAGCCGCCAGTTTGCGCTGACCGCCTTTGTGTGCGACAGGGACCGCATTCTGGCGGTCAGCGGCAGCGGGCGGCGGGAACTGGCAGACCGCAGCATCAGCCAGCCGCTGGAAAAGCTGATGGAAGCCCGCAAGCCCTACCAGAGCCCCGGCGCACCGGAAAAGACTCTGCTGCCCTGCGAGGGTACACCCCGGGTGCTGCTATGTGCTGCGCCGGTGCTGGCGGGCGGGGATGTGACCGGCGCGGTGGGCTTGCTGACCGAGGACCGCACCGCCTGCCCGGAGGACGCCCAGTGCAAGGCGGTGGCGGTGGCAGCGGCCTTTCTGGCAAAGCAGATGGAGGAGTGAAAACACCGCCGCCCGGCGGGGAAGATTCTGCTTGCCGTGGATGTTCTCTTTTGACACCAAAAGAGAACCAGAAAAGTGCCAGCGATTTCGACGCGCTGGAGCCACGAAAAAGGGGCTGCTCGCCCCTTTTAACCCCAAAGAAGAGGGCTACACCGGAAAAAACTGAAGATTCACGCCTGTTCGGCGTGAAGATCTTTTAACCGTTTTTTCCGGCTCCGCCGATTTGAAGCCCCTCAGTCGCTGCGCGACAGCTCCCCCCGGGGGAGCAAGCGCGCCCGCAAACTTTACGGTTCAACCGGAAACTGTACCGCCATGCCAAAGGCTCCCTCCCAGAGGGAGCTGGCAAAACCGTCAGGTTTTGACTGAGGGAGTTTCACCCGCAAAAACACCGCCGCCCGGCCTGTGGAAGCAAGCCGGGCGGCGGTGTACATGAAAGGATGAATGTGAGGATGATTAGTTTGTAATGGGCACAGGCACCTTTTTCAGGCTGTTCCATGCGCGGATGATGCGTGCATTGGTCACCGTGGTGTCCGGGCCGAAGGTTGCGCCGTAGTCGGAGAGCAGACCCTGCTCCACGCACCAGCGGGCGGCTTTCTGCTGCTCGATAGCGTCAGCGGGAATATCGGTGTACAGGGCGGTGCTTACGGGGTCGGGCTTCCCGGCAGTCGTCCACAGGACGTTTGCCAGCTCCTGACGGGTGGAGGGGATAAAGCCGCCCGGCAGGGTATAGTACAGGTACAGGGAAGAGATGTGAGCATAGGTGATATAACCCAGACCCGCAGTGCCCAGCACTACGCCGAGTGCGGCTGCGCCGGAGGAGAACGCCGGGTCAAGCTCGCCGGGTTCGTCCGGTGTGGGCGGCGCGGGCACCTCGGTCACCAGCACGATCTTTTCATTGTTCCGCACAGGGATCTGGTAAACGTAGCTGTCTCTGTCGCTGTCAAGGACAGGGAAACGTTCACCGTCTGCAAGGTAATAGAGTAGTTTGGTATTAGTCTTTACGGTAATGGTGTTGGGCTGCTCAGACGATCCGTGGGGGACAAAAAGACTGGTGTAGCTTTCAGAAAAGCCATCATTTACAGGCACATGGAAGGCCCTGCAACTCTGATCGCTCACAGTGGTAAAGGCAATGTCGCTGCCGTTCGGCACAGTGGGCTCGCTTACAAAATAGCCGCCGGTGATAGAAAGATCGGTCGGGTTGTAGACGTCGCTTACATTCACAGCTTGGGTAAACAGGCCGCCGCTGATGGAAAGCGGGGCGTAACATTCTTTGGCTACAACCTCACCGTTAAACAGGCCGTTGCTGATGGTGATGGGAGTGTCAGAACGCATGAGCGTCACACGCTTTTCAAAGGTCCCGCCGGAGATGGCGCCGCGAACGTTGTACACCTCCCCCCCTTGGAAGGTGCCGCCGGAGATGGTGTTGTGGTTGTACACCTCCCCTTGGAAGGTGCCGTCGGAGATGGTGCCGTAGTTGAACACCTCCCCTTGGAAGGTGCCGTCGGAGATGGTTTTGTCATTGTTCACATTCCCTTGGAAGGTGCCGCCGGAGATAATGCCGGCATTGTTAGTCCAACAGCCAACGGTGCCGTCGGCAAAGTCGGCGTCTTGGTTGATGATCAGCTCTACCCCTTGCAGGGCGCTTTCAGCCCCGGATTCCGAAGAAGGTTTCAGGGTAAAGCCGCCATTGTACAGGTACAGCCGACCGCCGGAACTTGGATCGTAGTACCAATTGCCATCGTCGCCGCGGCTTTCGGGCGTGCCAGCGGCGGTCAGCTGGATGGTAATGCTATCGGCGGTGCCGTTTTCTGCGTCCAGATCACGGCTGCTGCGGGTGGCGGCTTCCTCCTCGGTGCTGCGGGAGGCGTCGGCCTCCTGTACAAGGGGTGCAGCCTTTTTGGCCGTGGTCTGGGCGGGTGCATCGAACACCGGGGCGGCTGCCAGTGCAGACACCGGCAGCAGGGACAGCAGCATACTGCCGGTCAGCAGGATGCTTACAATGCGTTTGGCTTTCATAGAGTTTCGCTCCTTTCGTGTGGGGTTTATACGGGGGTATCGTTACCATAAATATACCATAAACTAGGCAAAAACAAAAGAAATTCTGCGCGAATGGGGGTTGAAACTGCGCGAATGGCTGAAAAAGGGTGGAAAACTAAAACACTGCTGCCCGGGGATGTTCTCTTTTGACACCAAAAGAGAACCAGAAAAGTGTGCGCTTTGCGGGGTGACTTTCTGCCTGCCTCCAGCGTGCAGGGACGCTCCGCTGGGCCAGAGGCAGGGAGGGGTGTTCCGACTCCCCCCTCCCTACCTCTGGACTCCACCCACCCCGCAACGGGCCAAGGGCTGCTCGCCCTTGACAATCCTAAAGAAGAAGTCGAAGCACAAAAAAGCTAGCGCTGCGCCAGTCGGCGCTATCGCTTTAACGCTTTTTTCGCTTCTCCATTTATAGCCCCTCAGTCGCTGCGCGACAGCTCCCCCCGGGGGAGCAGGCATCGCGCAGCGATGACTGAGAGGGTTCTGTTCCTCGTCAAAACCGCAAAACTGTATTTTATACAAGTACAGTTTTCAAGGCAATTTTGCAAAAGGTTACAAAAAATGTGATTTGAGGCGTCAAAATGCCTGAAAACACTTCCTCTTTTTTGCCGTATGTGCTATAATGACAACTGTTCTCGTGCAAGAAACAGGAAAATGTACGCACTAGGCGTACAGTGTAAGAGGAGTGTTACGATATGAAAACCTTGAAAGCGGTTGTAGCAAAATACAACCAGACCAGCCTGATCCTGCGCATCCTGATCGGCCTGGCAGTCGGTTCGGTGCTGGCACTGGTCGTGCCGGGCGCGGGTTGGGTAGGCGAGCTGGGCAGCCTGTTCGTCGGTGCGCTGAAGGGCATTGCCCCGGTGCTGGTGTTCGTCATTGTGGCAAGCGCGCTGGCACAGGGCTCGTCCAAGCTGGACCGCCGCTTCGGCACCGTGATCTGGCTGTATATGCTCACCACCTTTCTGGCGGCAGCCATTGCAGCCATCACCAGCTTTCTGTTCCCGGTCAAGGTGGTGCTGGCCGATGCGGCACAGTCTGATGTGATCCCGCAGGGCTTGGGCGAGGTGCTGAGCACCCTTCTGACCAACTTTGTGGCCAACCCCGTCAGCGCCCTGATGAACGGCAACTACATCGGCATTCTGTTCTGGGCCTGCATGTTCGGCATTGCCATGAAGAACATCGGCGCAGAGAGCACCAAGGTCTTTCTGGCAAACACCGCCGATGCCGTCTCCCAGATCGTGCGCTGGATCATCAATCTGGCACCCTTCGGCATCATGGGTCTGGTGTACACCAACGTTTCCGGCAACGGTCTGGCCATCTTTACCCAGTACGGCAGGCTGCTGGCGCTGCTGGTGGGCACCATGCTGTTCATGGCGCTGATCGTTTCCCCCTTCATCATGTTCGTTTACCTGCGCCGCAATCCGTACCCGCTGGTATTCCGCTGCCTGAAGGAGTCCGGTCTGACCGCCTTCTTCACCCGCAGCTCTGCCGCCAACATCCCCGTGAATATGTCCCTGTGTGAAAAGCTGGGTCTGGACAAGGATATGTACTCCGTGTCCATCCCGCTGGGCGCTACCATCAACATGGACGGTGCCGCCATCACCATTACCATCATGACGCTGGCAGCGGCCAATACGCTGGGCATTCAGGTGTCTTTGCCCGCCGCCATCGTGCTGAGCGCCATGAGCGCTCTGGGTGCCTGCGGTGCTTCCGGCGTGGCCGGCGGCTCCCTGCTGCTGATCCCTATGGCCTGCTCGCTGTTCGGCATCTCCAACGACATTGCCATGCAGATGGTAGGCGTGGGCTTCATCATCGGCGTGGTGCAGGACTCGGTGGAAACTGCCCTGAACTCTGCCGGTGACGTGGAATTTGCCGCCACCGCCGAGTATCACCAGTGGCTCAAGGAGGGCAAGCCCCTGCCGGCTTTCCTGAAGGGCTGATAACCTATAACATAAGCAAAGCAGCCGCTGCACTTTTGGTGCGGCGGCTGCTTTTTGCGTGGGACGATTTTGAATGCGCTCCGCGGGGGAAGTTTCTGCTTGCCGAGGGATGTTCTCTTTTGACACCAAAAGAGAACCAGAAAAGTGCGTGTTCTGCGGGGAAGGCTTCTGCTTGCCTTTAGCGGGCAAGGACGCTCCGCGGGGCCAGAGGTAGGGAGGGGTGTTTCGATTCCCCCCTCCCTACCTCTGGACTCCACTCTCCCCGC
>OGGD01001463.1_pt1 | contig 11510 bp, 10 predicted proteins | sample 1571091 | NCBI WGS metagenome assembly OGGD01 (sample SAMEA2582073, study PRJEB24529) | metagenome | biome: Human gut stool | place: China | collected 2011
TCCATTTCTCCGTTTGGAGAAACTCCGATGCACTCAACAGGCTAAAGCCCATAATCAAAAAGGAGCCTCTGGTCGAGGCTCCTTCTTGATCACAGCCAAAGTCAGCAACTATCGCCTGATGATTGAATTCCAAATATGGTGCGTTTTTACTCCTCTGTTTCAATCTCCAATCTCTGAAGAATGTCTCTCACAATACCAGCATCCTCAATCAGAGAAATTCCAAAACACTTTTTTCCTGCATCTTTTAAGGAGGCTCCTATATGATAAACATTTTTCTTATCCAAGATTAAAAAGCGATCATGAAATACTTTCGTGTACCGCACTTCCAGTAAAGGATACTGGCTGTTGAAATTATTAACATCTTCTTGAGATAACTTGGTTCTTTTCAATGTATACATCACAACAGTCACATTTTCATTCTTTTTTGTGAGAAGATTCAGCGTTCCTATATCCACATAGCCATCAATTAAAACGATTTCCTTTTCCGCTTTTTGAATCAGGCTAACAATTAGGCTAAAAGCATCATATATCTGTCCATCAAAAAAGACTTTCTGATTTGATTCCTCATGGTCCGATATATATTCAAATATCTGATCCAATTTTTCATCCGTTTGCTTTTGATATTCCAGTTGTTTTAACTCCACATTACTGATACGCTCAAAAAGCAAGGCGTTATTAGCAATAAATCGCCTCATTTCCACGAATGCGCGCATAATACCAATACTTACCTTAATTGCCACTTCGCTATGTAGAACACTCGCCAACATAGAGATTCCCTGCTCTGTAAATACATAAGGAAGAGTCCTACGACCACCATAATTATTTTCGCCCTGCGCAAAACTTGAAATGCCAGTTTGGCATCTCAAGTTCTGATACTCCTCTTTCGTGAGCTGAAAACGAAAATCTTCTGGAAATCTACTAATATTTCTTTTTACTGCTCTATTCAATGCCCCTGTCTCTACCTGATAAAGAATGGCAAGATCACTATCCAGCATGACTTGCTTATCTCTAATAACATAAATCATTTTTTCAATCGACGGTCGAGTGATTTCAACTAAATCATTTGTAATACCATCCGTCTTTTTCGCTTCTGGTTTAATTTCCATCATAAATTCTCCCTATAACATTTACACGATATCCCGATACCGTACCTTGCCATTATGTTTGGAATGCCTTTCCCATAGAATTCCTTCCTGTGTTCGTTATAACCGCAGGATCAGACATTCCATGTTTATGAGATTATAGTAACAAAAACAGACATACCTATGTCCCATACAAAGTACGTATATCGCGATCAAACCCCCGCTGTTATTTTAGAATGTTGTAAATTTGGAATAATTCCGACTCGCTATTCAGAACTTCACAAGATATCTGTGGAAATAGAAAACTTCTATGCTTTGTGCACATTCTAGCATAGAAGTCTTCTGCTGGCAAGGGGTATGCTATTATCAAATATTTGTAATGCAAAACCAGATTTGCCGCCTATATTTCACCTCTGATCACAACACGAATTTTCTGAGCACCGGAATCTTCCGAAGTACCCATGCGGTGACCGTTGCCAGCACCAGCACCAGCAGCCAGAAGACGAGCAACAGGAAAAGCAGTAACACATGTCCCGCGGCTACAGACTGCACACCGCATTGTTCCAACACCGTAAAGGGTGTGATCTTCACAAATTTATACAGTAGGTTCACATACACCGGATGTACCAGGTATACGGCAAAGCTCAAGGCTCCCGCCTCCTGCCAGGGGATCCGGTATTTTTTAATACTCCCATTCCATCCTGCAGCGAACAGAAGCACTGCAAGCAGTACTGTAAACGGATAATTGTATGCCATCTGAATGGAGAATCCCGCAAGTGTTCTGCCCAGGATCATTCCCAGAGCCAGAACCGCTACTGCAGCTGTCAGCCATACATTCCATGCCCGACTTTCCACATTTTGTGTTTCTCCGCACCATTCCGTATTTTCTCCGGCTCTTCTACCACTTCCGGACTCCATCATCTGCCCGCCTGCGTTTCTTCCATTGTCCACACATACTTCTCTCACCGCGAAGAAATATCCACACAGATAATACAGGAAATACACACCGCCATCCGGCAATACCGGAATACTGTTGACATCCAGTACCTTATTCAGAAACGGTGCCACACTGCTTCCCAAGAAAATCACTGCCATCATTGCTACAACACCCCACACCGGCAGCACCCGCAGCACTTTTTTCAGAAGCGGCGTGATCAGATATAAAAACAAGATCAAATACAGATACCACATATGGGACCAGGTATGTCCCGTCAGAGTCATCTTCAGTGCCTCCGGGATCATCATGACCCGGAAGGACCGCTCCGCCACTACCAGCTCGGAAGCTGCATACGGAACGCCGAATAGGAGGATCGCCAGTGCAATCCTCCTGCAATATTTTTTAATCATGACCGGATAAGTCAATGTACGTTCCGGATTCAGGAACAAATATCCCGAGATCAATAAAAATATAGGAACACACCAGGTCACCAGATCCATAACTGACAGCAATAATGACCGGTATTCCGGCACTATCGACGCATCTGTCACATCTGTCGCACCTGTCAGTACATGCATCAGCACCACTGCACAGGTTGCCAGTACCCGGAGCACGTCCAGGAACTGCTTCCTGGGTCCGGATAAGCCGTTTGTCATGTCTCTCCCATCTCCTCCATCAGGCGCATGCCTGCAGTATCTGTCACAGGAAGGGAGAATACTATGCTTTGTGCTTTACTCTCCAGTCCTGCTTTTTCCATTATAGCACGCATGATGGAATTTTTCTGCTCACTTTTTACCACAATGAACAACATTTCTTTTTCCGGCACCAGTGTCACGCCCAGAAACTGCTGTGCATTCTCTGTTCCGGTGCCCTTGGCATGGATGACTGTACCGCCCGCCGCATGTACTTCTCTCGCTGCATCCATGACCAGTTCCGTATATCCATGATTGGCTATCACTACCAGAAGCTCATTCTTCGTCTCTTTCAATGTGGACTCCTCTCCTTTTACGAATTCCTGCCCGCAGGTCAGGTAATTCAATGCTTTCTTGCCACCGACACTGCTCACGGGAATGATAAATGCGATTCCCATTCCCGGGAGATCGATCTGCATTTTCTTACGCAGAGCAGCCTTGATCTGCCGCCAGGAAGCATCTGTGACAAGATGAAACAATACGCTCTTCTCCATGCCGTCCAGTCCAAAATAATCTAAGATCTCATTCGCCGCGGTTCCCATGCCGACGGTAACACTGCCGACCTGTGCGCCTTTTTCTTTATAGCATTCCACGAATTTCCTCGTCAGCTGACGATTGGTGATGGTGACCATCATATATAATTCACTCATGGGCACACCTCCTACAGTTCAATGATGGCATTCTCATCCAAAGCACCAAATGCATCCGCCGCACCGGCAAATACGCCTGCACCGCTCTTTTGCTGCTTTAACTGATATACCATTCCCAATATCTGGATCGTGATCAGCGGTGTCATGGCTACCATTGCTACCACACCGAAAGCATCTGCGACTAAATTGCCGCCCACCGCCACACAGGCGCCCTGCGCTAACGGCAGTAAAAAGGTAGCTGTCATGGGACCGCTCGCCACACCGCCGGAGTCGAAGGCAATCGCTGTGAATATCTTCGGTACAAAAAAGGATAGTCCGATTGCCACACCATAGCCCGGGATCAAAAACCATAGAATCGGGATCCCCGTCAGCACTCGGATCATCGCCAGTGCTACGGATAAGGAGACACCCACGGAAAGGCTCACGCCCATAGAGCGGGCTGAGATTGCACCGTCCGTCAGCTCCTCTACCTGATGATTCAGTACATAGACCGCGGGCTCCGCTTTTACGATAAAGTAACCGATCAGTGCTCCCACCGGCACCAGTACCCACCGGTAGGATCTGGCTGCCATGACCTGACCGAGGTAATTACCGGCAGGCATAAAGCCCACATTTGCGCCGGTCAGGAACAGTACCAGACCGATATAAGTATACACCAGACCGATCAGGATCTTCGCCAGTGTCTTCCCCGACAGCCGCAGGGCAAATATCTGGAACAGACCGAAAAACAATACAATGGGAAGTAATGAGAGTGCGATCTCTTTCATATAATCCGGAATCCCATGAGCAAAAAGCTGCGCCAGTTCTACGGAATCAGAGATCTCCGGGATCGCCACCGGCTGGTAATCCGCATTGGTCGGCTTATAGATCAGCCCCAGCACCATGACCGCCAGGATCGGGCCGATGGAGCACAGTGCTACCAGACCGAAACTGTCGTCCGCCGCATGGTGGTCATTACGGATGGACGCAATACCGACACCTAGAGCCATGATAAAAGGAACTGTCATGGGTCCCGTGGTCACACCTCCGGAATCAAACGCCACTGCCCGGAAGTTCTCCGGTACGAGAAATGCAAGAACGAACACTGCTATGTAGAAAAAGGTCAACAGCGGCGGCAGTGCCACACCGATCAGCATACGCAGCAGCGCAATGACCAAAAACAATCCCACACCCACGGCCACCGCCAGGATCAGTGTCCTATTCGGTACCGAAGGCACCTGCGTCGCCAGCACCTGTAAGTCAGGCTCAGAAATGGTGATCACCACTCCCAACAGAAAAGATAACACTACGATCAGCAGAATGTTTTTACTCTGGGTCATTCTGGCACCCACTTTTTCTCCCATGGGTGTCATAGACATCTCCGCACCCAGAGTAAAAAACATCATGCCGGCCATGACCATCACCGCTCCCACCAGAAAACACAGCAGGATACTGGAGGTAATGGGGGCTATGGTAAAGCTTAATACGATCACGATCCCTACTACCGGCAGGACCGCCTTCAAGGATTCTGCAAATTTTTGCCGGATCTTTGGATTCAATAACTTCAATATTGGTCTTTCCTTTCTTTAGGTTTTCTTTATCTTAACATGAAGCAAAGACCCGATCCTACCGTTTTTCGTGAATTTATAAAATTTTCACGGGTTCTTAACGCAATCTTTATGCAGACAGCTCCCGGTCCTGCCCAGACTGCTTTTTCACAAATTTATAGGCCCAGACATCCACCACGATCACAAACAGGAAAAAGAAAACGAAGATCCAGTCCGCATCCAGAGACAATGCGGAATCATAGATACCGTGTTCGATCATCGGCATGAACACGCTGAGCTTCAGGTAGCGTTTCCTGCGTTTTTTATCGCCTGCAAGTTCTGCCTCCTTCGCCACACCGAAGAAATATCCCATGATCACGCCATCGATGGCATGGGAAGGCACGGACAGGAGTGCTCTGGTCACCGCCGTTCCCACGTCTCCGTCCAGACAGTACATGACATTTTCAATGGCGGCAAATCCCAAAGCCGAGGTCACGCAGTACACAATGGCATCGAATTTGTAATTGAAGGCCGGATGCTTCCAGGCTGCCCATTTGGCCGCCTTCATCTTGCAAAGTTCCTCGATCAGTGCCACCCCGATAAAATTATCCAGGATCACGTAGCACAGCGTATCTGCATCCATAAATACCAGAAATACTTCATCCAGAATGATTTCCAGTATCATGGCGGGGATCACAGACAATACACCGAACAGGAATATTTTCCACAATAATCCCCTCGGCTCCTTCTCCACCTTATCCTGTCTATAAATCCATACCACCAGTGCGATGGCCGGCAATAGTGCCAATCCTGTCAGAAACATAACCTATTCCTCTCCTGTCCACATAGACGGTCCGCCCTTTCAGGACCGCCGCCATACTACATTTTAATCTAATGTTTTTCCTGATGTCAACCTAACGAAAGTATATGTTCCTATTTTTTGTGTCTTGGATTTTCCTGAGGATACCTGCCTTTTGCCGTAGCTTTAGGGGAAAATATACCGGTTTTCATATATCCTTAACTACTTCTTTACACCTTGCATTGCAAAGTAATGGTACTATAGTTATAATAAATTTACAAAACAACTAACAATATTTCATGGAGGATCACACCGTGTTCCGATCACTTTCCGATAAAAAATCATCGCGGAAAAGCTTCCGCTTAAAACCGCCCTTTACCAGGCACGCCATCAGTATCCTGATCTGTGCTGCCTGCATGCTGTGCGCCACACTTGCCTCTTTTTTATATCAGCATATTGTCCCGGACAACCATGCCAATGTAGCACTGTTCTACATTCTGGCACTGGTGATCATCGCCAGATGGACGGTGGGCTACGGCTACGGCATTGCCTGCACCCTTTTTTCCGTAATAGCGATCAATTATCTGTTTACCTATCCGTATTATAAGCTTAATTTCACTCTGACCGGCTACCCTATCACCTTCCTGCTGATGAGTGGGATCACTCTGATCCTGTGTACCATGACCTCTCATATGACCATCCAGTCCGAGATGATCGCAGAGCGGGAAAAGCGGCTGGCAGAGGCCGAAATGGAAAAGATGCGTGCGAATCTTCTGCGCGCCATCTCCCACGATCTGCGCACGCCGCTTACCGGCATCATAGGCAACAGTTCCCTGTTTCTGGAAAGTCAGGAGGATCTGAGCTCCACTGAGCAGCGTATGATTATGACCAACATCTATGAGGATTCCAACTGGCTGTTGAATATGGTGGAAAATCTGCTGTCCGTCACTCGTATCCAGGGAGACAGCTTAAGCATCAATACCACAAAGGAACCGGTGGAGGAAGTGGTGGGAGAAGCTTTGGAGAAGCTGAAAAAACGCTATCCCGATGCCGCCATCCGGGTCAAGATCCCCGAGGAATTTCTGATGATACCCATGGATGCGGTGCTGATTGAGCAGGTCACCATCAATCTGCTGGAAAATGCCATCGTTCATTCCGGAAGTATCCTGCCCATTGATTTCATCGTGGAGGATCATCCGGAGCATGTATCTTTTATTGTGAGAGACTACGGAAAAGGATTGTCGGAAGAAAAATTACAGAATCTGTTCGAGACGGGCACCTACAACAATTCCCGGAGCTCGGATTCCCGCAAAGGCATGGGTATCGGTCTGTCCATCTGCAAGACCATCATCACCGCCCATCACGGAACGCTGAGTGGCCGGAATCATGCGGATGGCGCGGAATTCTGTTTCACACTGCCCAAGGTGGGAGCTGTCGCTTCAGAAAAATAAGTGTACTCTCAGCCACATAAGACAGAACTCTTGAAAATACCGGAAAGGATATGGATCACAGATATGAATAAGATCAAAGTTCTCTTAATCGAAGACGATAGAAGTATCAGTAATTTCATCACCGCCACCATGGACCGGGAAGGCTACAAGATCATGCATGCCTTAAACGGCAGAGAGGGACTTAGTCTCAGCACTTCTTTCTGCCCCAACGTGATCCTGCTAGACTTAGGGCTGCCGGACATGGACGGGCTGGAGGTATTACAGAAACTCCGTTCCTGGAGCGATGTTCCGGTGATCATCATATCTGCCCGCACCAAGGAGCAGGAGAAGGTCTCCGCTCTGGATCTGGGGGCGGACGATTATATCACAAAGCCCTTCGGCACCGGCGAACTCATGGCAAGGATCCGCACTTCTCTGCGGCACAGCCACGCCCAGGCTCCCGGTCATGTGTATAAGGCACTGGATCTGGAGATTGATTTCGAAAAACGTCTGATCCGCCTGCGGGGCGAAGAGGTGCACCTGACCCAGATCGAATACCAGCTGCTTACACTTTTAGCGGAAAATTCCGGAAGAGTCCTGACCTACAGCTATATCATGAATGCCATCTGGGGTCCCTATATGGACAATAATAATCAGATCCTCCGGGTCAACATGGCGAACATCCGCAGAAAGCTGGAACAGAATCCTGCGCAGCCCCAGTATGTATTCACGGAGATCGGCGTAGGCTATCGGATGCGTGAGAATGAGAACGGTGGGACTGTATAAACAGAAATACAATTCCCGACACTGCCTCCAGCAAAATGAGTACCGTCCCCCTGTCCAGTGACTTCCAGACGCTGTCCAGGGTATCCATCCGGCCCAGAATGTCTATGTAAAAGAAATCCAGATAGATGACCGCCGGTGAGATCACACATCCCGGATGCAGTACCGTCCGCTCCATGAGCAGACGGTACATTTCCACTGCCAGAAATATTACATTCAGGGCATAGCCCGCACAAAGCTGATTGTTCAAAAACGGTCCCAGGGAGCTGAGTTCCATACCAAGGGGAACACTTCCTGCCCGGACCATTTCGAAGCTTAAATACATGATTCCAACACTCCACAATAGCATCGCAAGGGATGCTATTCCAAGTCCTCTGCTTAATTGACTGGAGGGAATCATTTTCACATCCTCTTCCTTTCCGAAATACCGGTATACAAGCCCCAGCATCGTCAGCGTCCCCGCCATGGAGATTCCGGCCACCAGGCAGGCAATATCTCTTCCCCCAAACAACCCTCTTCCGGAAAATAAACAGATCCCGATGACACAGTGATAGATCAAAAGCCCCAGCACGATCAGATACAGGATCCTCTTTTCACGTTTCCGCTGCTCCTGGAGCTTTGCCAGTCTCACGACTTCCGTCACTGCCTCCTCCCGGTCTCCCGCCCGCTCTCCGGTCACAATGTCCTGAATCGGCAGTTCCAACAGATGGGACAGGGACTCCAATACGCCAATATCCGGAAAACTTTCTCCATTCTCCCACCGGGATACCGCTTTGTTGGTCACCCCTAACATCCTTCCCAGTTCACTCTGGGTATAATTTTTGCATTGTCTGGCTTCCCGGATCAGATTGCCCGTTTTCTTTTTATCCATACTAATCCCTATACCTTTCTGTACTCTACAAACTCTCAGGTGCTTTAGCACCTTTGCTTTAGCACCTTTGCTTTAGCACCGTATGCCGGCCTATCTGTACCCTTATGGTAACAATCCTTTGGAAAATGCGCAATCCATTGTAACGAGACTGCCTGTTTTCTGTGATTTTTGCGCAAAAAATTCCCCTCGGCGAGGGGGGAGTGTACCGAGGGGGATAGAGAGAAAAGTATTTTTGAAAGAGGCGGGTTCCTTTTTCAGTTATTATAATAGCGTAATTTATTTATATTTACTGCTGTTTTTATAGCTTGTTTGTGTTGAAAACACTGTTTTTTTGTGGTATTCTGACTGTATCAATGTCAGTAGATTTAAAAATTGAAGGAGCAGCTATGGATATCACAACGAAAAAAGGCAGACGCGGCAGAAAGGATATTGACCGGATCATCGTGGAAAAAGGCCGCAGAGGTGATTTTTCTCCCCTGCAGCCCGATCATTATCACAGCTTTTATGAAATTTTTTATCTCTGGTCGGGAAGCTGCCGTTTCCTGTTAAAAGATACGGTCTATCAGATGGAAGCCGGAGATCTGGTCTTCATCGCTCCGGGAGAACTGCATCACTCTCTGTATTCCGCCGGAGAGGTCTGCGAGATCGTAATGATCTATTTCAAAGAAGAATATCTGCATTTATCGGACCGGTCTGCCGACAGCCTCACTTCCATATCCGGGCAGGGGCTACAGCTGCATTCCTTCATGGGCAGCGTTCCTACGGTATACCAGGAATATCTGCACTCTCTGCTGACCCGGATGCTCACCGAGAATTCCCGCTTCGACCAATACTCCGAACATTTTGAGCGTTGCTATCTGGAAGAGCTTCTGCTCATGCTGATGCGGCATTCCGTCATGAATGAAAAGGAACCGGATCTGCTGAACTCCCGGGATGCGGACATCCTGCTTGCCACAAGATACATTTACAACAACTTCCGCAAGCCCCTGACACTGGAGGAAGTCTCCTCCGTGGCTTCCCTAAGCCCCACCTATTTCAGCAAGAAATTCAAACTGATCACCGGCATGGGATTCAAGGAATATTTAAATTACGTACGGCTCAAGCACGCCCAGACGGCACTTCTCACCACCGACAGCTCCATCACGGATATTGCTCTGGAATACGGCTTCAACGACAGCAATTATTTCAAGGATCTGTTCAAAAAAGTATACGGAAAATCTCCTCGGGAATATCGGAAAAATCCGGATTGACATCGGGTTTCTTATCGGAAGTCTCCTCTAAGTCTTCCTCTTCGAAATGTTCTTCCGTCTGTTTTTCGATTTTCTCTTCCAGTGCCTCCCGGATTGCATCCTGTACGCTGTCGAACTTCTCCAGAAAACTGTCCCATTCTTTGATGCTGAATTCCTGATTGCCGATCCGGAATTTCGTCTCTGTATCGCCGTTCTGAAGCTTGTCGTAAATCTCCTGCATTTTCTCGCGGATCTGCTCCATGAGACTCAGATCCTCTTTTTCCGGTTCTCCGGCGGTTCCGGCCGCGTCCGTTTCCGTTGCTTTGTCCGCATCGGGCGTCTCCGAAGTTTCCTCGTTGCTGTCTACATCGTCACCGTTCTCCATATCATCCAGTTCTTTCTCCATCTCCCGGATCTTCTTATCCTGTGTCAGTGCACGCAGGATCCGGTTCACATCCTCCGGGCTGAACATGCCGATGGCCTTGGACAGGGCATCGATGTTATTCCGGTTAACCAGCAGGCTTCCACCGCCGGACAGCGGAATGTTGATACAGTTTTTCTCATTCGAAGTATCCCCCAGGGTCAGACGGTTATGATCATAGTCACAGACAAAGACCACACCTTCATATTCGATAACACCGTTCTCCGCCATCTCCCCATAAGGCACCTTATCCTTGCCTTCGATACGATGGTTCAGCCGCACCCCCCGCGTCACCGGCGCCAGTGCCTTGTCATTTTCCTCCGCAGCCTCCAGGTTTTCCGCAAAACGATTTTCCGCATCTGACGTACTCTGCAAAACTCCCTCATTCACTCTCTTCTGTGTCTCATACACGAAAGTCCTTCCATAGCCGATTCCTGTAATTGCCATAATATCTCCCTCTCCGACAGCGATTACTGCCGCAAAAAACGGATGGCTGCCTCTCTCAAGGCCGCCATCCGTAGCTTTTTCTCCATCCATGGTGTCTGTATTTTCCTATATAAATAATATCGACACAGCCCGGGGGAAACTTTATAGTACAAAACTCTTGTTTTTTGCATATTGCCACTTTATAATAGCAGCAGTAATACCTAAAGTCAGCTTTAGATAATTTTATGCAGGGAGACGAAATCCTCTCCTCGACATGAAGCTCGGATTTTTGCTTTGCAAAAACAAGGAGGATTATATATGTATAGTATCGGACAAGTTTCCGCAATGACAAATTTACCGATTTCCACTTTAAGATATTATGATAAAGAGGGATTTTTCCCGAATCTGGAGAAGCAGTCCGGAATCCGGCGGTTCAGTCAGGCAGAACTGGATGCCATCCGTATGATCGAATGTCTGAAGCGCTCCGGTCTGGAGATCAAGGACATCCGGCAGTTTTTCGAATGGGTAGAGGAAGGTCCTTCCACTTACCCCAACCGTAAGGCAATGTTCGAAGCCAGAAAAAAAGCTGTGGAAGAAGAAATGAAGCAGTTGGAAAAAACTCTGGATATGCTGAAATTCAAATGCTGGTATTACGAAAAGGCCA
>OGGD01001467.1_pt1 | contig 11505 bp, 10 predicted proteins | sample 1571091 | NCBI WGS metagenome assembly OGGD01 (sample SAMEA2582073, study PRJEB24529) | metagenome | biome: Human gut stool | place: China | collected 2011
CAGGGATTTGCTCCTTGACAATGCTAATGTATTTCTCGTTTGTCACTACCCACATATTTTCGACAGGACAGATTGGCTTCAATCTATCTACTGTCAATTGAATGAGGGAACGCCCCACACCCATCACATCAATGAATTGTTTTGGGTAATCGGGGGTTGACATAGGCCAGAAGCGGCTACCTACGCCACCAGCCATAATTATGATTTGAGTATTATTAAACATTATTTTACTTATTTTATCCCTAAGATTTTCATCCACTCTTCATATATTCTTTCCACCGAATAATCCTTGCTTTTCTCTACAGCAGCTAAAGCCATTTGCTCACGTTTCACTTCATTCCCCATTATTTGGGCAACCATTCCAGCAGCTTCTTCAGCTTGATACCCATTTTTGTGATAAGGTATCACAACACCATCCTTATCACTTTCTATTATATCGCCAATCGCAGAATAGCTATTGTAAACAGCAGGAATGACACCGAAGCTCATACATTCAGCAAGAACTAAAGGGAAGCCCTCAAAATCTGAAGTAAGAAGGAGAATAGAGGCACGTTTGTAATAATCAATTGGCTTTTGGAAGCCCTCAAAAGAAACACGTTTCAAACCAAAACATCTCACATGATTCTCCAAGTTTTCTCTATCTTCACCATCTCCAACAATGGTCAATCGCCAATCAGGAAAACGTTCTTCCAGATAGTTCCAAGTATCTATCACTCTATATACTCGTTTCTGTACAAAGTCTAAACGCCCCACATAGATAATTTCCTTTTCCTTCTTATCTGCGTTCGTGATCTTCTCAGATTGAACACTTCCATCAATTGTGATTGGATTTGTTTGAGCCACGAGCTTTGTTGGATTCTTAATCCCGGTAAATTTCTTGAATAATTCAATAAAACTTGGAGACAAGACTTCATACACATCACTATGTTTATATACATAGCGCATGGAATAACTTGTTATAGACTTAACCAAAAACCTTTTTACCTCTAATACTGAACGTAAAAGTGGATTCTGGCAACGCTCAATAGCTTGATCACACGCTTTCAGCTTTCCATTAGTATCAACCTGATTGTGGTATACCGAAATAACCTTCACCTTTAACCCTTTACGAGCTTGATTGATTACCCGAATAGGAAGAAAAGGCAAACCCCATTGGTTTATAACCACCTCTATCTTTTTATCAACAAGGAGTTGACGCAGCATAGAAATATTCTCCCGGCTGTTCTTATAGCCATGAGCTATATATAAAGGTATATCCTTTGGCAATTGCTTTTCTAGAATATCATCAGCTCGATAGAAAGAGAAGATGCCTACTTGATGACCATGCTTAGCAAAAGTCTTAGCCAACGTCATAGTTACAACTTCAACGCCACCTATTCCAAAAGACTTAGTTAAAAAAAGGATGTTCATATGATTAAAATAATTTCTTATTAAAATGCTTGCCAGTCATCCCAAAACAAATCAGGATTTCCATCATCACTATTCCACCATCTTTGTGGATACACAACAGTCTTTTTCTTCTTACCAAGGAATGCCCCCCAATAGCTAAAAGAACTATTAGCAATAATGGCATTATCACATTGCGACATTAAATACATATCTAGAGGAGAATTCTTTCCTGTATTCCAATCCACAAATGTTGCATTGTCTCCCAAAGGTAAGTTTTGTTTCATCCATTGCAAATCATCAGAGAAGCATATAAACTTGATATCTGTATACTTATCTTGCAAAAACTTAAGTGCCTTCTTGTAATATTCCAGCGTACAACAGCCTTCGAATATTGACTTATAGTTTGAAGCCAGATAGTCACCACGTCTCACATGCACAAAACAAGTATGATTATTTCTTATCTGTTCTAGAACTTTTTTATTTTTCTCAGACAATTTACTTTCATCTACCTTCCATTTCAACCAATCATTTCCTTTAGGAAAATAACGCTTATTAAATTTGAAGGGGAACAAGACTTTTGCATCTTGATGTTTCCATTCTCTTTGATTCAAGTCTAGCCATTTAGAGTGTGGTACCATTTGTTTATAAAAGTAAAACAAGCCAACAACTGGTAATGTCCAAAACTTTTCAGGTGGCAATTCTACATCAAACCATCTGTCCAATTCCAAACCATAATGTTCAGTTAGCTTCTTTCCATAATGCCCATAGAATCTCTCATTTGGGAAACAAGATTTTAAATGTAGGTAAAAGGCATACTCAAACATTTGGTTGCCCAGTCCTCCAGTAAAAACTAATATTCTCATATCTTTAATTTTTTCTTTATTATTTGTTCTTTAAATTTTAAATATTTATGATAAGCAAAGCAAAAATATTTTTCGATACCACTTGGATAATCACCCAATTCAAATGAAGCTGTATCTAAATCAAAGCTCATATAATTCAATTTTCTATCACTTATGAAACGACCAGCTATGTACCCAGCTTTTCTGAAAGTATTAAGTACTTGAGTAGCATACATGTTTGGATAATGATTTAGACAAAAATTGCCATAGGTTTCAAATTCAGAAAAAGAATTGACATTTGTAGAATCTGTTGCATTAATTATTTTCTCATACCAAGAATCACCATAAATTGGTGATTTTTCAATATCACCAAGCATTTCCGTCATAACGTTTTTATTAAACATCATATGCTCTGCAATATATGAAAAATCCGCATATTCACCCAATTCTAATATTTTACTTAATGTATCAAAATATGCTTGGTTGTGTTCCTTCTTTTTTGTAAATATAGGCTTACCATCTGAAGTAAAGAATTCTATATTGCGCAAGGGCAAAGTATCTGCATCCCAACTCAAGTAATAATCAGTATCACAATATTCTGATAGAGCAAACCCCAATTTGATAAATTGCTGCAAGAACCAGCCTGTACGCTTAGCAGGAAGACCATGCTTAACAAGTAACTTCTTGACACCTTCAAAAGAAATACTGTCAACAAGTTTGTTTTCATCCAATATTTCAACCAAAGTATTATTTACAATTACCTTAGGCATATATGAAATGAGGCGTGTATCAATAATTACATAGATCTTTTGAGGTTGAATATTCTTTGCTACATAACTAATCGTTTTCTGCAAAAATACAAAATCCTTATATGCCGCAGGTATAATAACATTAAATTTTTCTTCCATAATAAGTTTATTGATATAATCTCAATTTTAATAATAGTCTCTTAATCCCTTGTCGCAACTGAGTCGGAACTTTGGGAAACAAAGCAAATTGCAATAAAGTTATATTTTCCTTAAAAGAAAAATGAGAAAAATGCAAGAGAAGCGTTCTTGCCTCCTTCTTGATTAAATGTTTATTAACCTGATAAAAGGAATCAAATTCACTGGTAAAGATTTCATTGCGTGAAAATAGAACTGAGGCTGTCAAGCATTCATAAATTTTTCCACGATATGACCAATAATCCTTATTACCCTTTACATATTTTTCCGCAAATTCTCTTAACACAAAGAAGATTTTCACCAAGTCATCATTCATCTTCATTTTCCTTGAAGACATAATGCTTCCACTTGTTCTTATGCGGTAATTATATACAGGTTGAGGGATAATCATCAGCTTATCTGCCAAGTACAGCATACGATTAGAGAATTCACCATCTTCATGGTAAACTCCAGGCATAAACCTCAAGTCATACTTTTCAAGAAAAGCCTTCTTGAAGACATATCGCTGACAAGCACCTCTGTTGGCATTGTTATTGCGAAACATATAATCGCGTCCGCTTTTAACTTTCGGATTTGGTACATATTCAACTTTTGCCTTATCGTTTTTTTCATATTGCATCATTAAGACAGTTGCAAATACATCTATCTGTGGATAATGCAGAATATTTTGCCACACAATTGATAGGCTTTTACTAGACAGCCAATCATCACTATCAACAAACCAGACATAGTCACCTTTTGCATATTGCATGCCAGTGTTTCTTGCAACGCTTAGCCCTTTGTTTTCTTGATTTATGATTTGTAAATTGCTATATTTTGCTGCAAAACGTTTTACTATATCCATAGAATGATCAGGAGTACCATCATTAACAGCAATCACCTCAAATCTTTCCAAGGGAAAATGCTGTGAGTAAATACTCTCTATACACTGAGCAATAAATTGTTCAACATTGTATATGGGAATTATAATTGATAATATCATAGTTAATATTTAAATTGTAATGGATATGCCTCCAGCAATAAACTGTTTTGATATAAAAACATATAAAAGATTTGATATACTACTACAATAACTAATAATATGTTAGAAGAAACATTATATAACTTCTTATTAAAATAAAGGGTAAGACCATATCCTATAATTGCGAAATTCGTAAGATATAATCTCATACGCATCAAAATCTCTTGATTCGTTAAAGGAGTTATAATAAAACAAATCGCCATGACTAAATAAAAATAACGCAATATTGCATTTATATTTAATACCCTATCCCCATACCATATAAGCACTACACTGCACAACATATTTACATATGTCATTTTACCTACATCATACTGGCTTTGAAGCATTTCTGTAGCCATATATCCACGATCATTCATTGCCATAAATGAATCAGAATAAGCTCCTATAACAGAAATGATATGCGACAACACTGTCATAGATGCAACTGTCGTCAACATCAAAGCACCAATTAAAATCCATTTGTTAACAATATGATTCCTTAAAAAGTAAATAGAAAACACACATAAGACCCCTACTAATGATGAACGATGGAAGAAATACGCTAATATTATGCAAATAGAAGCACCTAGTAGTTTCTTTTTTTTAACTTTCTGGTTAAGTAGAATGTACAAAGCATAGAAAATCAGAGACATTGCTATATACTGCCTATACAAATTCATTGATAAATTAAACAGATATAAAGCCCACCCCAAAACTATGTAAGGAGCCGCCTTTCCGAATTTAAGAGAAATACAAAGTAAAGACCCCATTCCCACAAATGCGCAAACCCCAAAAAAAACATAAGGATAAGAAAAATAGGAAGAAAGAAAATCTATCAAATACCTATATCCTATTTCTCTTCCTTCTCCCCACACATCTATAAGATGATGAGACCTCGTTACAAAATGATTATAATAAGCCAAATAGTCCGCTCCCGTATCGTAAACTATTGCTCGAATTACTACATATATTCCCAAAGCAATATATAGAATAAAAGGCCATTGACCTGTTACTAATTCTAGTTTATAATTCGACAAATTATTTTTTAAATCTTTCGTTGTATATTGGACAGAAGCTATTATAAACAAGAACAATATTGTATATAAAAATAAGTCCATAATGCATTAAATATACTGTAATAATCTTCTAAAAGGAGTAACTAAACGTCTTTTAATCAATGCTCGGTATCTCAAACCTAAGAAAACAAATATTGCTTTTTCAATATTTTCATACCATGTTAACCAACTTGCATCATAATGATGAATAGATACAGAATTGTGTGTAATATTCAAGTTTCCTGTTGCATAATCCTTTGGACAAAAGTACTCCTTAGGATATATCAACACACCTGCGACCTCTTGAATATCGTTTATATTTTTCAAGCCATACTTGCAAAGCAAATCAGTTGTAATTGTCACCACTGTCTCTCGGCTATACGTTCCATCAGGAAGAATGTAATGCTTATCCTTATAAATATCTAGGATTTCCCCATACAGCCCTAGGCCTGGGTTTACCCCCAGTCCTAGGCCTGGTGCAACGCCTAGTTGCGCAGGAGTCGCACCAGCCTTAGCCTCATTCTCACACCCCATAAACGGACCTTTAGCAATAATAGCATCCATATTCTTGATGACCTCTACATCAGTATCAAAATAAAGGCCACCATATTTATAGAGAATACTGAAACGGGCATAATCACTCACAAAGGCATACTTCTTTGCCTTGTATGCCTCAGCTGTATAAGGAATGATATTAACATCAAAGTTACTTTCATTCCATTCCTTTATCTCATAATCAGGGAGATACTTTCTCCATGATGCAATGCACTTCTGTGCACTCTTTGGCAGAGGATTACCCCCAAACCAACAATAATGAATTACTTTTGGTATCATAATTTATTTTATATCAAATTTTCAAATTATATTATTACCTAAACGAGCATATCTTATCCAAGCCCAAGCCCTGTTGCACGCTAGGGATATGATGGTAACCATCTCGCTGCAAATTATCTTTCAAACCATTGATAAGGGTGATAATCCCTTCTTTGTCATCTACTCCAAACAAGATTTTTGCCTTTTCAAAATAACGGCTTGAAGCAAGCTTAGGAAGAATCGTAAAATTGGAATTATAAATGCTTAATTCTGGATACCACATATCATATACTTCTTCAGTTTTTGTATAGACCAATGAAAGATAGTACAACAGGATATCTGCTTCTACCATTTCCTCAAACAACTTACCATCCATCTTACTCTTCAACAAAGTGGCTGCCTCGCTGATGAGATTAGAATTCGTTAGATTCTTTTTAAATCTATCTAATGTATAGTTGTACTTCTGAAACTCTGCATAGCTCAACGGCATCACCTCCCTTCCTATACGATTAGAGAGAATACAGAAATCAGCTGAAACGACATCACGGATAATATCAAAACGTTGATGCTTTAACATGATGGCAGCGAAAGATAGAAACAATTCGTAGTTAAAAAAACGATAATTATCATTTACTAAATACGAAAGTGAGTTTGAAGTGGCAAGATTGATGTTATTATCTTCGTAATACTGTAATAGGTTCTCGAAGAAATCAACAAATTGCTCACTTTTACATTCTTCATTAGTAGATATCGTCTCAAGAAAATTAATAAAGTCATTGTTTACCATTTGCATAGAGTCAATGCTCTTTTCTATCAAATCTACTAAATCTTTTGTATTTCCTCCTCTAAAAGAAATTCTAAACTGGTCCAAGGAAGCTATCAACTTTTCAAAATATCGTTCAATCCCATCTTTAAAAGAGAAACTCGCTTCGTTTTTTACTTTCAAAAACCTTTGCTCTTTAGCTGTACTCAGCAATATTGGTTCATCTGTTTCTAAAAATGCTGGCATAGTTCCCAAAGCAGGCTTTTTAATAAGTGGTTTGTCGAAGATATCACGCAGGAGCTGTTCATAGCCCATCTCATAACAATCATCCGAACTCATATCTATGTGAATTCGAGATTTCAGAAAATGAGGCTTATAAATCATTCCATCGTTTCCCTTTTCAAAAACAACAGGAAGAAACTTTGTCTGCTCAGCTTTGGAATAGATTTCGTCAGACATGATGGTACTCTCCGTTCCTACCCCTCCCTTTCGGCAGTCAGCTTTCTCAACATAGTCTTTGTTGCAGATAATCAATACCTTGTTAATATCAGAATCAGTAACCATCTTCTCCATGAAGACGTATTTATCCTGTCCATCCTTAAGACTCCAAACATCCAGGATTACATCTACACCATCGCTCATCAAGCGCCTAGCCAGCTGTTGCACCCTAATCTTATTCTCTTCGGGATGCCAACTATACGAGATAAAAACTTTTGGATTCATACAATATACATTAACACAATAACCCACACTTTTTACTTTCTCCCAATCGCATTTTTTATGATTTTCTTTAGAGGAAGTAAAACTGTAAGCTTAAATTTTTCCATTTTCAAAGATTGGTCTATTGCTACTTTCAAACCAACGTTTGGATAAAGATTTCGAAATAAACGATGAGACCTGTTTTTACCACTTGGTCGCTGAAGTTGCCCATTTCCACTTATTCCCTCAACGATATCCCGTTCCGTTAAAACAACCTGTTTCTTTATCTTGTCCAATAACACCTGACCTTTATTTGTATTTACGAAACAAAGCGAAACACCTTTTCCCTTTTCAAAATCCACTTCATCCCCTAATCCCCAGAAATCAGCCACTGTTATATCAGAACAACGAGCTGAGGTTGCATATCTACAAGTATAACAACTCTCACGGAAAGTAAGGCATTGCAAGAAACCAAACATATAGCTATCATCATAAAACTTGCGGCTTATGCTTGAGTATGGTTGGTTTTGCAAAAACCAACCATACTCAATTCTTGCAGAATTGAGTTTGGTTTTACCTTCTTCCGCTACTACCTTTTTACGGAATGATACTTTTATTTTCTTGCCATCTTTTTCTCCAGTATAATAGCCAATATTCTCCGTCAACATTTTTTGAGAAGGCACACCATGACATACCAAATCTATAGTCGTCAAGTTGGAATAATCCTTTCGCAAGAAAGACTTCAAACCTGCAATTTGGCAAGGTGTTCCAGTAAACAAGACCATTTTATCATCCTTTAGGTCTTTGAGTACGTCACTATACGTTGTACCAATCTCTGATTGAACATACTTAGAACCTCTTAATCTTTGTATATCTTGCAAGGAGTCTACCCTTATATGGTGCACATGAAACACATCTTCACCAGTGCATCCATATACAATACCATCTTCAGAAACGACAGCTCTCATCAAAGCAGTTGCAGCTCCGCCAGAAGCACTTTCCATCAAATCTTTCTCCTCTGCCAATGCTACAGCATAACAAGATTGGGGATAAAGCAAGGTCTGTCTATTAATGACAGGACAGGACATCTGACATAGATGACAACCGACACATTTATCACTATCTATCTCTGGATGAAGATGCCCCAAAGAATCCTCAACCATATTAATCGCCTGATGACGGCAGGCATTATAACAGGCAGAACAACCTGTACATTTATCAACAGGGCAAACTTCTTTTATTTTATTATTTGAGTGCATTATTTAAATATTCTTTTGATTCTTTTATAAATGGAGTTAAGTTCTTCCATACTTTTTCAAAATCAATTTTTTCAAGACTATCAATTAGACTAACCTCATCTTCAGACAAGAGTCTTTCTTCTATCTTCATGATTTTCAATAGATTCTCAACTCTAGAATTTTGACTTGTAACAGACTTTTTAAATCTCTTGAATGTTATGAACTGAACATTAAATATGGATGCGAAAATACTACCATGAAAAGAATCCGTAAATAGATACTCAGCATTATGAATAGCCTCCAAAAATTCTATCGGACCAGCAGTTATTACTTCATCTGCTTCATTATAATAAGTTTTATCCGTATAAAACATCTTAAACTTATATCCATGGCTATGGGCATACTTTCTTGCAGCTTCAATATAAATAGGATTAGATGTTAAGAAATAGCCTAGAATATACTTATCCTTCACACCTTCTTGCTTGGGCAAAAGCATCTCCCATCTTGTTTTATCCAGAAGCAATGTAGGATCTGCGACATTAGCTACAAATTTACCCGAAAGTTCTTCCATTATCTGCTGTCCCTGAGGTTCTCTTGCAGACAAGAAAGAGAAATCTTTGATTAAGCTTTTAAAACGATCTCTATATTCATCAGGCATCTTTGAGATTCCTATACTAGGAGCATAAGCTATTTTCCTTTGCTTGGTAAATTCAGCATAGAAAAAAACTGCTTTTGGATCTTTCAAAAAAAGGGGATTCCAAATCTGATCGCTGCCACAGACAAAGCAATCATATTTTGCATCCAAGTTTTGAGAATTCTCGATGTTTTTATCTATGATAAGATGACTTTGCTTAAAACGATCATATAACTTTGCGGACTTCTTTTGACTAACGGCAAATCTACGATATATTACATTAAGTTTCCAAAGCCATATTTTTATTCTATATTTCCAGTTAATATGTAAATCTATGATAGACGAATCATCTAGAATCATATCCTCATAGCCAAGAGAAATAATATATTGTTGCAAAGCATAAGCTTGTAAAAATGTTCCAAAATTATTATACGTAATCCAAGTAATATTAGCTATCTTTTTCATATCTTATTTTATTTTCGTTATTATCTTTGATATTGCCGCTAAAATATACAGTCTTTCATTAGCATTCATGCCTAGGGCATAAGTTGATACACCTACACTAACAAATGACACCAAGCAAACAATAATAAAGCTGATAATAGAATTGTCAAGCATAAAGTAAATGGTCAGAGGTATAACAAGGGCAACAGCCGTAACTATTATAACCGGGAATAAGACATTTCGTATAAAACTACCATATGTCATTTGTATCATTCTATTAGTTAATCGGAGTCTCACAAATAATAACATTGCATTAATACCTATATTAACAAACATAGTTGACAAAGGAGAACCCCCAAACTTAAGAACGATATAAGATAAAGGAAAATTTAGAAACAGAAATATTGACACTATTATTTGATAATTACGTATCTTACCATATGCCCTAGCCACTTGAGCCAGAAGATTAGAAAGCGTAGAAACCAATGAACTTACCAAAACAAGTTGACAGAAGCCTGTTGTATAATCCGGAACCTCTTTTAACCATAGATGAAGTATAAAGTCCATCTTTAATATAATAGGTAAAGACAATGCCAAAAGAAGATAATATGAAAAGCGTGTACTTCTGAACAATAAAGTTTTCATCTCACCCAATTGGTCTGAAGCATAGTTTTTTATCAACTGTGGATTTACCGCAGTTTGAAAATTTGCCACAAATCTATTCACAGCCCCATTTACTTGTTCGGCCAATCCTCTGGCTGCATTAACCACTGGACCAAAGAAGGAATTCAATATGATATTTACGCCTTGCCCAGTAAACACCCAAGCGAGTTCCCCCAACATATTCCAGCTCGCAAAACCAACAATTTGCTTCAGAAGATTCCAATCCTTAATAAACTTAAACTTAGCTTCCTTATACTTTCTTGTACAATAAAATCTATATATCATCATGATACCAATTGTAACAACCATTATGAGAACACTATATAGTTTTAGTTTGTCAAAATTCCCTATAGCCAACATATATACAACAAGCAACTTTAACACCACTTCTAATATTGAAATATATGCATATATCCCCATCTGTTCTTTTGAAATGATAATAGCATTATAGGGCACCTGTACTATTGTAAACAAAGTTGTAAATATAGAGCACTGTAGTACCCAATTGGCAGCATCCATTCTTTCTGCAGGTATGTTCATGTGTGTATTCAAATACCATACACCAACTATTTCCATTACGACAAAAACAAAGACTGCTATTCCAGCATGTGCAAATAACGAAACATTAAAAATTCGATTGACTCCAGCCTCGTTATTCTTACCTATTTCAAAAGATAAATATCGCTGTACAGCATTTGACATGGAACTATTGAGAAATCCCAACATAGCAACAACACCACCAACGACATTGTATATACCATAATCAGTCACTCCTAATTTATCCAATACCACTCGACTCGTAAACAATGTTACAAACATCATAAGTAGCATTCGAAAATAAAGAAGTAACGTATTCTTTGCTATTCTTTTATTATTATCTGTTGTTTGACTTGACATATATTATTTTCCAAATTCTTTAATTCTCTGTTCTTCTTTCAAAGAGCAAACCAGCAATTGTCCATTCTTCTCGGCTACGATATAGCCATCCAAGCCTTGAACTACCACCTTGCTTTCATCG
>OGGD01001471.1_pt1 | contig 11465 bp, 9 predicted proteins | sample 1571091 | NCBI WGS metagenome assembly OGGD01 (sample SAMEA2582073, study PRJEB24529) | metagenome | biome: Human gut stool | place: China | collected 2011
CCTACAGGGAAAGGTGGCCCCACAGGGCCGGATGAGGGGTGCGTGTCCCACAGCGACCCGTTTGCGTGCAGTAATGGCAAGGCTGCCCCTCATCAGTCACCTTCGGTGACAGCTTCCCCCAAGGGGGAAGCCTTTCGCGTTTACAGCGTCAGCTGCTCCACAGTGTCATCCGCTTTCAGGAGGGCACCGGCGGCAGGCAGCGTACGCACACGGTAGCGCGGGGCATCGTTGAGCTCCAGCCCCTCGGCCAGCGTCAGGCGGGAGATACCGGCGTTCTTTTTCAGCGTCACCAAATTGACACCGGCGGTATCGCGGGTCGCCTTTTCGGGGATGAGCGCACTGCCGACCAGCAGCAGGCGGTTGTTTGTGGTAAAGATGGCCAGCTCGGTCTCCTCGGGGATAAAGCGCATAAAGGCAAGCTCTGCCTTATCGCTGTATGCCTTGAGCAGCTTGCGGCGGTTCTGCTTTGTCTCATAGCTGGACAGCGGGACCTTGGCGCATTTGCCATTCTCATAGAGGAAGAGCATCCAGCCCTTGTAGTCGGGCGTGACCACCATATACAGCGGCACCTCACCCTCCTCCATGCCGAGGGCGGAGGCCACATAATCGCCCAGAACGCTGGCCTTGCTGTCGGCAAAGTCATAGGCGTGGGACTTGTAGACCTGGCGGTGATTCGTGAAGAAGAGCAGCTCGGTGCTGTTCGTGCTTTCGCAGGTAAACAGTACCTCGTCACCGTCCTTCAGCTTCTGCTCACCGCTCATGCGCAGGCTCTGGGGCGTGATTTTTTTGAAATAGCCGTCCCGCGTGAAGAACAGATGCACCGGGTAGTCGGGGATCTGCTGCTCGGGTTCCTCGGCCTCAGAGGCCGGAATCTCGTACATGATCTCACAGCGGCGGGGCTTGCCGTACTTTTTGGCTACATCGCCCAGCTCCTTCATGATGATCTTATTGATGCGAGCCGGGCGCTTGAGAATATCCTCAAGATCGGCAATGGCGTTTTCGAGCTCCTCGATTTCCTCGGTGCGCTTGAGGATGTACTCGCGGTTGAGGTGGCGCAGCTTGATCTCGGCCACATATTCAGCCTGTACCTCGTCAATGCCGAAGCCGATCATCAGGTTGGGCACGACCTCGGTTTCCTCGGCCGTGTTGCGCACGATCTCAATGGCCTTGTCAATGTCGAGCAAAATTGCCTTTAAGCCCTTGAGCAGATGCAGACGCTTCTGCTTGCCCTGCAGGTCGTAGTAGGTGCGGCGGCGCACACACTCGGCGCGGAAGGCGATCCACTCCAGCAGAATGCTGCGCACGCCCAGCACCTTGGGCTGGCCCGCGATCAGCACATTGAAGTTGCAGGCAAAGCTGTCCTCCAAGGGCGTAGCCTTGTACAGGCGGGCCATCAGCTTGTCGGGGTCCTGCCCGCGCTTGAGGTCGATGGTCAGCTTCAGACCGTTGAGGTCGGTCTCGTCGCGCATGTCGGAGATCTCACGGATCTTGCCGAGCTTGACCAGCTCGGTGATCTTGTCCATGATGGCCTCGACCGTCGTTGTGGGCGGGATGCGGGTGACATCAATGCAGTTGTTCGCCTTGTCGTAGCTCCACTTGGCGCGGACACGGACACTGCCGCGGCCGTTTTCCAGCACATTCTGCATCTCGGCGGCATCGTACAGGATCGTACCGCCGCCGACAAAATCCGGTGCGGGGATGATCTCCCGCAGGTCAGCCTGCGGGTCCTTCATCAGGGCGATCGTTGCATTGCAGAGTTCCTCCAGATTGAAGGAGCAGATGTTGGATGCCATGCCGACCGCGATGCCCAGCGTATTGTTGGCCAAAATTGCCGGGAAGGTGACGGGCAGCAGGGTCGGCTCGGTCGTGGTGCCGTCATAGTTCGGCACAAAGTCCACGGTGTCCTTGTCGATGTCCCGGAACAGCTCATCACAGACCGGCTCAAGCTTGGCCTCGGTATAACGGGCAGCGGCATAGGCCATATCGCGGCTGTACGCCTTGCCGAAGTTACCCTTGGAGTCCACGAAGGGCACAAGCAGGCTCTCGTTGGAGCGGCCCATGCGCACCATCGTGTCATAGATGGCTGCATCGCCGTGGGGGTTCAGGTGCATCGTGCTGCCGACGATGTTGGCGCTTTTGGTACGGTTGCCCTTCAGCAGGCCCATGCCGTACATCGTGTAGAGCAGCTTGCGGTGGGCGGGCTTGAAGCCGTCGATCTCCGGCAGCGCGCGGGAAACGATAACGCTCATCGCATAGGGCATATAGTTGGTTTCCAGCGTGTCGGTGATGGCAGATTCCAGCACCTCACCCGCCGATAAAATTTCGACATTATCCCCCAGCTGCGGGCGCGCGGGGGTCAGTTTTTTTTCTTTCTTTCTTGCCATAATCTATCCTTCTCAGCTTACATCCAGATCGTCCAGATACTCCGCGCCGTGCTCGGCGATATGCTCCTTGCGGCCCTGCAGGTTATCCCCCAGCAGCAGGTCAAAGACGGCGGCCGTGCGCTCGGCATCGGTGGGCAGGACCTTGATCAGACGGCGGCTCTCGGGGCTCATCGTGGTCAGCCACATCATCTCGGGGTCGTTCTCGCCCAGACCTTTGGAGCGTTGGATCGTGTACTTTTCGCCCTCAATGCGGCGCAGGATGTCGGCTTTTTCCGGTTCGGTGTAGGCGAAGAAGGTCTTATTCTTCGTGTTGATCTCGTACAGCGGCGATTCTGCGATATAGACATAGCCCTTGTTGATGAGGGTCGGCGTCAGGCGGTAGAGCATCGTCAGCACGAGCGTGCGGATCTGGTAGCCGTCCACATCGGCATCGGTACAGATGACGACCTTATTGAACCGCAGGTTGTCCAGATTGAAGCTGGCCAGATCCTTATTGTGGCTGCCACCCAGCTCAACGCCGCAGCCCATGACGCGGATCAGATCGGTGATGATCTCCGACTTGAAGATGCGGGCGTAGTCGGCCTTCAGGCAGTTCAGGATCTTGCCGCGGATGGGCATGATGGCCTGAAATTCCGAGTCGCGGCTCTGCTTGACCGCGCCCATAGCGGAATCGCCCTCCACGATATACAGCTCACGGCGGGAGGCGTCCTTGGTGCGGCAGTCCACGAACTTCTGCACGCGATTGGCGAGATCCATCTGCTGGGTCATCGTCTTTTTGATCGTGATGCGCGCCTTCTCGGCGTGCTCGCGGCTCTGCTTATTGATGAGCACCTGCTTGCAGGCCTTCTCGGCCTCATCAGGATGCTCAATGAAGTAGACCTCGATCTGATGCTTGAGGAACTCGGTCATGGCCTGCGCCACAAACTTGTTCGTGATGGCCTTTTTCGTCTGGTTCTCATAGCTTGTGCGGGTCGAGAAGCTTGATGATACCAGCACAAGGCAGTCCTGCACATCGGCGAAGGTGATCGCGCTCTCGTTTTTCTTGTACAGGCCCTTGGTTTTCAGCCAGCCGTTGATCTGGCTGACGAAGGCCGTGCGCACGGCGCGGTCGGGGCTGCCGCCATGCTCCAGCCAGCTGGAGTTGTGGTAGTATTCCAGACACTGCACGGTGTTGGAGAATGCGAACGCCACATTCATCTTGACCTGATAGTCCGGCTGGTCGGCGCGGTCGCGGCCGGTGGCGGCGCCGCTGCAGAAGTACACCGGCGTCAGGGCCTTATCCCCCACCAATTCGTTGGCATAGTCGGTGATGCCGTGCTCATAGAGATATTCAAACTTTTCAGCCTCACTGCCGGATTTGTCGGTAAATACCAGCGTGACGCCATCGTTGACGACAGCCTGACGGCGGAGCATATCCTTGAAGGATTCCGCCGGGACGGCAATGTCGGTAAAGACCTCGGTGTCGGGCTTCCAGCGGATGACCGAGCCGGTGCGCCTGCCTTTGAACGGCTCCTTCTGCAGGCCGCCCACATTCTCGCCCTTTTTGAAATCGAGGTGGTAGTGGAAGCCGTCGCGGTAGACATCCGCCGTCATCCACTCACTGGCGTACTGGGTGGCGCACAGGCCCAGACCGTTCAGACCAAGACTGAAATCATAGTTGCCGCTGCCCTCGGCATATTTGCCGCCTGCGTACAGCTCGCAAAAGACCAGATCCCAGTTCCAGCGCTCCTCAGCCTTATTATAATCGACCGGAATGCCGCGGCCGAAGTCCTCGACCTCGATGACATGATCCGGAAACAGCGTGACATTGATGCGGTTGCCATGGCCATCGCGCGCCTCGTCGATGGAGTTGGAGATGATCTCAAAGATGGAATGGGCGCAGCCCTCCACACCGTCAGAGCCGAAGATAACCGCCGGGCGCTTGCGCACACGGTCGGCGCCTTTCAGCTGGCGGATACTGTCATTGCCGTATTCCTGTTGTTTTTTTGCCATGCGGCGGTTCCCCCTGATGTATATTGAAACAGTGGTAGTTTTTGCACATATATTTTTATTAAACCACAGTTTGGAAGTGTTTGTCAAATCGACTTGCACTCTGCGGGCAGGTTTGTAGGGGTCGATGCCCGCACCCGCCCCTGCAAACCCAGTGTAATACAACAAACTGTTGTTGTCAAGTTGTGTTTATGAATTACAGTCACAATTACACGGTTCGACCCGGTTGCGGTCGCCGATGACAGCGGTCCAATACTCGCTGCCGCGGTAGCGGAAGATGACCCAATCATAGCCGTTGTATTTCCGGGTGCTCTGCTTGACAACGCAGTAGTTGCCCAGCGGCAGATAGCCGACCACATCGTTGAAGTTGGCAGAGTAAAAGTACTCACACCGGGCGTTGAACACCACAAGCCGCTGTCCCGCCACCGTTTCCATAGAAGGGCCGGAGGCCCCATAGTTGTTGTAGCCTCCGGCCTGTATCTCCGGCAGAAAATCCCGGTAGCTGCGGTTGAGGTCGCACGCGCCGGAGATGCCGTTGACCACACCGCTGCCGGTGTACTGCCACATGGCATAGCTGCCGTTATAGCCAAGGGTGGCGCGGTAGTCTGCCACCCATAACGGGTAGCGGCTCAGGGCGGCTGCGTTGAGGTTGCTGTTGATGTAGTTGGTGTAGCTGTACCAGCCCGCGTACCACTTGCGCTGGTAGAGGATATCCATGGCGTACTGCACAAGGCTGGTCAGCGTTGCACGGCCAAGGCTGGTCAGGCTGGCGTCCTCGACATCCACAAAGACCGGATATTCCAGCTGCAGCCCCTGCATGACATTCAAGAAGGTCGTCAGTTCATTGGCCACAGCCGCCCGTGTGCGCGCGTAGGTATAGTAATAGACCCCCACGCGCAGGCCTGCCGCCTTGGCTCCGTTGACATTCTGCAGGAAATACGGGTCCACATACAGTCCGCCGCTGTTGCTGGACCCCACGCGGACCATGGCAAACTGCTTGCCGGCCGCCGCCACCCGGCCCCAGTTGATATTGCCCTGATAGCGCGACACATCAATGCCGTACTGGTACACAGCCATAAAAAGCCCCCCTTTGCGGTATAGTATGCAAAGAGGGGGGTGGTGTGTGTAGTATCCTGCTCCCGCTGCGGGGGCGGCAGTGAGGGGGCATTTACGCCAGACGGCGTTCCGCAAGCAGGACAATGCCGCGCTCCTGCGCCGCTTCCCGTAACACAGCAAAGCCGTTTTTACGCCAGAAATGATTGGACTGCGGGTTTTCCTTGTCAATGCCGAGGCGTACCGCTGTATAGCCCAGCGCACGCAGCGCGGCCAGCACCTCGCGGACGATTGCCGTGCCGGTTCCCTGCCCCTGCAGGTCCTTGTTCATCATGAAAAAGCCGATGAACGCCGTGTCTGCGTCCGGGTAACCGTCGATCAGATCCATAACTGCAACCAGCGTATCCGCGTCAAAAAATCCGACATAGTGCTTCTGCGCCGGTGCTGTGGCCGGCGGGCAGAGCGTCAGGTCCTGCCGCACACGCTCGGGCGTTGTACTGCCGCCGCAATATCTGAAGTACTGGTCATTGCGCAGCATCCATGCGCACAGCATCGGCACATCGGCGTCCGTCAGGCAGCGAATTGTATACGCATAGGATAACTTTTCAATCTGTATATTTTTCATAGCAATTTGATCCGCAAATCTCCCAGCAGCGACACCGCCTCCGGCAGTGAAAATTTTGCGTCCTGCAGCTTGCAGCCGAAAATATCAACTTTATACCCGCCGGCCTCTTTGAAGTTTGCTTTGCGCATATCGCACTGGTAAAATTCGGTGTCCAGCAGGTCGCATTTTTCAAAATCTGCGCTGACGAGATTGCACTTGGCGAACATCGAGCGCTGGATCTCGTTGCCCGCAAAGTTGAATTTTGTAAAGTTCATCTCGGTGAAGGTGTTGTATTTCAGGCGGCAGCCCTGCAATTTTTCAATCGGGTCGGCAAACGAGCCGTCCCCCTGCAGGGACATCCAGTCGATATTGTTGAGGGTGCAGCCTTGAAGATCCGTATACTTTGCACGGGACATCGTTGCTTTCAAGCCGGTAATCGTACAACGGATGAACTGGCACTCACTCAGCACGCTGTGATCCAGCTTGCAGTTTTCAAAGGTGCAGTCGATGAAGGTGCAGTCGGAGAAGTCGCAGTCGTAAAAGGTTTCCTCTGTAAATTCAAGGCGCGAAAAGCGCTCTCCCTCGCGGTATTCGGCGCGCATCAGATCACCATCCCTCCGTTGACACCCAGCACCTGACCGGTGATGTAGCCGCTGGCCGCATCGGCCAGAAAGACCATCGTGCGGGCGATCTCGTCCGCCGTGCCAAGGCGCTCCACAGGGGTTTCCTCCGCCAAAGCGGCGCGATCCTCTGCGGTAAAGCCCGCCATCATGTCGGTGTCAATGACGCCCGGCGCAATGACATTGACCGTGATGCCGCTGGGGCCCTCCTCCTTGGCGAGGGCCTTGCCAAGGCCGATCAGCCCCGCCTTGGCTGCGCTGTAGGCCACCTCGCAGCTGGCGCCGGTCTGCCCCCACATACTGCTGACCAGCAGGATGCGGCCGTATTTCTGGTGTACCATGCCGGGCAGCACGGCGCGGCAGGCGTAGAACGCACCGTCCAGATCAACGGCCATCATCCGGTGCCAATCCTCATCGGTGGTGTCGGTAAACAGCTTGACCTGCGCAATGCCCGCATTGCAGACAAGCACCTGCAGGCCGCCCAGTTCCCGCTGTGCCTGCTCCACGGCGGCCTGCACCTGTGCAGAATCCCCCGCATCGGCCTGTATTGCCAGAAAGCGGCCGCCCTGCGCGGCGGCTGCGGCGCGGCGCAGCACCGCCTCGGCGGCGTCCGGATGGGCGTTGTAGGTAAAGGCAACATCATACCCGGCGCGGGCGAACGCCAGCACCGCCGCCGCGCCGATTCCCCGGCTGCCGCCGGTGATGAATACATGGTTTGTAGTCATTTTTTCTTCCGTTTCTCTCTCAGCATCGCAAAAAAGCCCTGCAGCAATGCCTGTGCCTCCTCCTCCAGCAGGCCCGATTCCATGACCGGGTGATGGTTGAAGGGCAGCGCAAACAGGTCGGTCAGGCTGCCGCAGCAGCCCGCTTTGGGGTCGCGTGCGCCATAGACGACCCGCTTCAGACGGCTGTTGATGATAGCCCCGCTGCACATGGGGCAGGGTTCCAGCGTTACGAACAGCTCACATTGCCAGAGCCGCCAGCCGCCCAGCGCCTTGCAGGCCGCATCAATGGCCAGCAGCTCGGCGTGGTAGGTGGCGTTTTTGCCGCTCTCGCGCAGGTTGTGGGCGCGGGCGATGATCTCCCCGTCCTTGGCCACAACCGCCCCGACCGGGACCTCGCCCAGTGCGGCGGCAAGCTTTGCCTCTGCCAGCGCGGCGCGCATCAGCTCTTCATCGGTCATAGTTCCCCCTCAATGCACAAAAAATACCGCATATACGACCAGAAAGATCACCGCGGCGCTGTAGGCCGGGCTGGTGAACACCGCCAGCACATCCACGCCGGGGCGCAGACCGGCCGAAAATCGAAAGCCCTGCTGCCGGGCATTCCAGATCATCCAGCCGCCGAACACCGGGAAAAAGAGCAGGATGAACAGCTCAACGCCGAAGGACAGCTCCGCCGGGGCGTAATACCGCAGGTAGATCGTCAAAAACGCCAGCGTGTTGTTTGCAAGGTGCAGCAGCATACCCGGCAGGATACTGCCCGACCGCTCGGTCAGCCAGCCCAGAAAGACCCCGCAGGCAAAGGCTGTCAGCCCCTGCGCCAGATTGAGATGCAGCAGACCGAAGAGCAGCGCCGGTGCAAAGATGGCCGCCGCGCTGCCGCAGGGGCGCATCAAACCCTGAAACGCCCCGCGGAAGAGCAGCTCCTCGGCCACAGCGGGCATGACGCAGAGCGTTATAAAGCAGACAAACAGCTCGGGGCCGCCGCTGGGCAGCAGCTCGCTCGTTGCCGGGTTGTCTGTGATATGGTTGATGAGCGCCCCGGCAAGGTTGGCGAGGTTGGCCACACCGAGAAAGACCGGCAGACAGAAGCCCGGGCTCCAGGGGGCCGGCAGGGCGATGCGCAGATCCGCCTGCCGCAGGCGGGTCAGCTTGAGCAGAAAGGCCAGCGTCAGGGCGATGGCCCCAATGCCCACCAGCAGCTGAAACAGCGCTATGCTGACATCACTGAAGCCGAAGGGCTTTGCCAGACTGGCCCCCGGATGTGCCAGCCCCATAAGGGCGCTGACCAGCAGGGCCAGCAGACTGCGCCCCAGCAGATAGACAAGGGATGCCGCCGCACAGGCGCCTGCCGCGCCCCGCACCCCGCGTGATCTTGTCATGTGATTTTCCACCTTTACATTAAAGGCTTCCCCCTTGGGGGAAGCTGGCCGTGCAACGGCCTGATGAGGGGCCGGTCTGCCGCAGCCACCCATTCACGGTTTGCCGCGGGAAGGCCACCCCTCATCCGCCCCTTCGGGGCACCTTCCCCCTTGGGGGAAGGCTTTATTAGTATCATACCACAAACCGGCCAATAAAAAAAGCCCCACCGGTGTGCGGGCCGGTGGGGCAAGGTCGGAGGGAGAGGAGTCATAGATTGCCCGCGTTGTGCGCCGCAGGCATTGACTTTCTGCTATCAGAATAGTACATTATAGACATGAAGTAAAGCTATACTTTTTCATACGAAGCATGAATCAAATTCACCACAGGAGATGTGATCATGACCCTGACCGACTGCCAGCTGCTGAGCATCGTGGCGCAGCTGGGTACCTTTGCCGCCGCAGCCGAACGGCTGCACATTACCCCTTCCGCCGTGAGCCATGCCGTGTCCGGCGTGGAGGCCGAGTGCGGCTTTCCGCTTTTCACCCGCACAAAAAGCGGCGTCACGCTGACCGCTGCCGCCGAGAACCTGATGCCCGCGATCCAGCAGATGCTGGCAAGCAGCGAATCGCTGGAGCAGTCCATTGCCCAGATCAACGGTATGCACAAGGGTGCGCTGCGGCTGGGGGTGTTCAACTCAGCCTGCGTGACATGGCTGCCGAAGATCGTGCCGGGCTTCCGCGCGGCATTCCCCGGCATTGATGTGCAGATCTATCAGGGCTCTTATGATGACATTACCGGCTGGTTGAAAACCGGCGCGGTGGAGCTGGGCTTTCTGTCCAACTCCAGCGCCCACGATCTGGATTTTGAGCCGCTCTACGATGACCGGCTGATCTGCCTTGCGCCGCCCGACTACAAGCCCCGCCGCCCCGGTGTTGTCCGGGCCGAGGAGCTGCGCGGCCGGCCCTTTGTCAGCCAGCAGTCCGATGTGGACGCCGACATCCAGAGCTATTTCAAAAAGAATGACCTGCATGTGTCGAGCCGCTGCTACATTGTGGACGACCAGAGCATGATCGCTATGGTAGCCTGCGGGCAGGGCCTTGCCCTGATGCCCGAGCTGATGTTCAAGGAGGGTGCCGCCAGCGCGGGGTGTCAGGTCCTGCAGCTGGAGCCGGCCGCCAAGCGCACCATCGGGCTGGCGTGCCTGTCGCGCGGGGTGCTCTCCCCCGCCGCGCGGGAGTTTGTGAAGCATGCAAGGGAGTTTGCAAGGAAAAGGTAAGCCGCGCGGTAGGGGCCGGGCACGCCCGGCCCACTGGTTTACGGCATTCCCCTTTTACGGTTGATTTTGTAGGGAGGGGTAAAACACAAAGTTTCTCACTGCCGTAAACGGGCACGGCGGCCAGAGGGCTGGCCGCCCTACATGCGTCCCGGAAATATTTCATCGCGCAGTGCAGCAAAACACCCCCGTGCCGTTAAATTGGCGCAGGGGTGTTTTTATTTACTTAATTTCCCTCCCCGTACTCTGCCACGGGTACATTTGCGTACGCATCGGGCAGGTCGGGCGGCAGGGTCTGCATGTACTCGTGCATGGCCTCGGCCACATTTTTGCTGTAGGCCACGGCCTCGACCACAGTGCGGGCACCCTTGACGGCATCGCCGCTGGCGAAGATGCCGGGGATGCTGGTGCGGCCGACCTCATCGGTCTCAAACAGGCCGCGCGGGGTCGTCTTGAGGTTCTTGGTGCTGTCGGTGATGGTGGTGCAGGGGCCCTGACTGATCGAAACGATCACGCTGTCCGCCGGGTAGAGCTTTTCGGTGCCGGGCAGCTCGGTCAGGGTGCCGTCCTCGGCCTCGTTCAGATCGATGAACACAACACCCTTGTCGGTGATCTCAACAGGCTTTTTGTTGAAGATGAAGTTGACGCCCTCCAGCTTGGCATAGCTGGCCTCATACTCACTGGCGGTGATCGTCTTTGAAAGCGAGAAGCACTCAAGATGCCGCGTGCCGTGGCGGATGGCGGTGCGGGCGACATCCATCGCCGCATTGCCCGCACCGATAACAATGACACGGCTGCCCAGATGGTAGACATCGGGGTTTTGCAGGTAGTTGATGGCATAATGCACATTGCCGAGGCTCTCGCCCTTGATGTGCAGCGTGTTGGGACGCCATACACCGGTACCGATGAAGATAGCCTTGTAGCCATCGCGGAACAGATCCTCGATCTTGAGCGCCTTGCCCACATCGGTGTTGGGGCGGACCTTGATGCCCTTCAGGCGCAGATGGCGGTATTCAAAGTCGTCCAGCACCGTCTTGGGCAGACGGAACTCGGGGATGCCGTAGCGCAGCACGCCGCCGATCTTATCGTGGCTCTCAAAGATCGTGACATCATACCCATAGCGCGCCAGAATGACCGCGATGGTCAGACCCGCCGGGCCGGAGCCGATGATGGCCGCCTTTTTGCCGTTGGACGGCGCAGGGCCTTGCGTCATCTGGCTGGCGTAGGTAGAGGAAATATAGTTTTCAATGACCGAGAAATGGACCGGCGCGCCCTTGATGCCGCGCACACAATGTCCCTCGCACTGCTTCTCATGGTTGCAGACCAGAGAGCAGACCGTGGTCAGGGGGTTGTTCTCAAACAGCATCCGGCCTGCGGCATCCAGCTCGTTTGCCTTGAGCAGACGGATGACCTCGGGGATGTTGGTGTGGATGGGGCAGCCCTGCTGGCACATCGGCT
>OGGD01001472.1_pt1 | contig 11460 bp, 9 predicted proteins | sample 1571091 | NCBI WGS metagenome assembly OGGD01 (sample SAMEA2582073, study PRJEB24529) | metagenome | biome: Human gut stool | place: China | collected 2011
AAGGGAAAGTAGTGATTTTTATCGTTGCTCTTTGCTTATGGCACAGGCAAGGATATACACAGTCATCGACCACAAAGAATTTTGGAAAAGTTTCCTTTTAAGAAATGCCGATACTCCGGATGATTGGATGCGTTCTCGTATTCTTCCAAAATCGTCTTTTTGTTCCATGCTTTCATTTTGTCATTCATTTCTTCATATCGGATAATAGTAAGCAGGCCTTCTCGCTCCGCCTGCAAAATTGCTTCATAGGCATCAGGGATAAACTCCACACCGGATATATCGACCGGTATGCTACTGGTAGCGACATCCGGTATTTGAACCGAAAAACCGGAATCTGAAATTGTCTCGGCAGAATAAATATAACCGGATACGCCTTTGTATGTGCTTATCAGAGCATTGGGATAATACTCTTCCAACCGTTGCCGCCCATCTTTACCAAAACCGTACGGCCCCCATTTTTGGCATTTTCCATTATAAGAAAAACCGGTTTCCACGCAATACTTTTCAATGGAATTGCTCAAATAGACCAATACGTTTTCTCTTTTTGTGGAAAAATAAACCAAAGGGATACCATGATTCGAGCTCTGCGGCGTTAGTTGTGTAATACCCTTAATAGATGATGCGTGATAGTACATTAGCTTTCTTCCCTCCTAACGCAATTTGCTCCAAGCGTTTTCGACGGTGTACAGGTGCTCTGATAATTCTCGCATAGGTATATTTCATCTTAGCAGATAACTGGCGCCGAAGCAACAGAGAGATCCACCGTAATACTATCAGAATTACGGTGGATCTTATGGTGGACCTGATGGGATTCGAACCCACGACCTCTCGGATGCGAACCGAACGCTCTCCCAGCTGAGCTATAGGCCCATATTGATGACGCTGATAGTGTACCGCGTTTTGGGGCGTTTGTCAAGCAATTTCGGAGAGCGCAAGCGGGGAACTTACAAGCGGCCGAGCTGCCAGAAGGCCACGGCGCTGGCGGCGGCTACGTTGAGGGAATCCACCCCGTGGGACATGGGGATTTTTACGGTGTAATCGCAGGCGGCAATGGTGCTGTTAGCAAGCCCGTCACCCTCAGTGCCCAGCACGATGGCAAGCTTCGGCTCGGCGGCAAGGGCGGGGTCGTCAATGCTGACCGAGCGGTCGCTCAGTGCCATGGCAGCGGTCTTGAAGCCCAGTGCGTGGAGCTGGGCGCTGCCGTTTTCCGGCCAGTCGGCGGGGCAAGCGCCGATCTGCGCCCATGGTACCTGAAATACGGTGCCCATGCTCACCCGTACCGCGCGGCGGCACAGCGGGTCGCAGCAGGAGGGGGTAATGAGCACGGCGTCCATGTTCAGCGCGGCAGCGCTGCGGAAGATAGCGCCCACGTTGGTGGAATCCACGATGCCTTCCAACACAGCCACCCGGCGGGCGTGAGCGCATACCTGCTCCACCGTGCGGGGCGCAGGGCGGCGGAAGGCGCACAGCACGCCACGGGTCAGTGCAAAGCCGGTGAGCTGTGCCAGCAGCTCCCGGTCGGCGGTGTACACTGGCACATCGCCGCAGCGGGTCAGGATCTCCTGTGCCGGGCCGATGATCTGCTTGCGCTCCATCAGCAGGGAAAGGGGCTGGTACCCGGCGTCCAGCGCCCGGGCGATCACCTTGGGGCTTTCGGCGATAAAAATGCCCTTTTCCGGTTCCAGCCGGTTGCGCAGCTGCGCCTGTGTGAGCCGGGCGTAGATGTCCAGCTCCGGGGCGGTAAGGTCGGTGATCTCGTGAATGACAGGCATGGAAACGCTCCTTTGAAATGAAGTTTTTTCTATTGTAGCACAAGCCGGGACAGAATGCAAAAATCCCTGCTGCACACAGGGCACAGCAGGGATTGGAATGCGGAATAGTTTACTCAGAGCGCAGCGCCTTGACGGGGTTGCTCTTTGCGGCGCTGCGGGCGGGAATCACGCCGCCCAGCATGGTAAGCAGGGTGGCCAGAACGATCAGGATCAGTGCGGCCTGCGGCGGCAGAGATGCCACCACGTTCACATCGCCCGCGATGTGGTGGATGAGCATATTACCGGGGATGAGCAGCAGCAGGCAGAGCACTACGCCCATCACGCCGGAGCACAGGCCGATGATAAAGGTCTCGGCATTGAACACCTGCGAGACGTTGTGCTTGGAAGCACCGATGGCACGCAGAATTCCGATCTCCTTGCGGCGCTCCAGCACGCTGATATAGGTGATGACACCGATCATGATGGAGGACACCACCAGCGAGATGGCCACAAAGGCCACCAGCACATTGCTGACCATGCCCACGATCTCGGTGACCGAGTTCATCAGGGTACCCACCATGTCGGTATAGTGGATCACCTTGTCCTCCTCGCCCTGCTGCCGCATGGCAGCGTTGTAGGCGTCCAGCTCGCTTACCACCTGCGCCTTGGTGTCAAAGCTGTTGGGGTAGATATAGATGCCATCGGGCTTTGCGTAGTCCACATAACCGATGTCGCTCAAAATCTTTTCGTAGCTGGAAGCGGAGGAGAGCAGGGTGTTTTTGATCATCTCGGTCAGGTCGGAGCCGGTCATGTTGATCTGAATGGCCTGCTGGAACGCGGCGGGGTCGATCTTGAGCGCGCTTTCCACCTGCGTGCTCAGCTGCGCAATGTTGCTCTGGATCGCCTGCGCGATCTTCTGCTCCAACTGCCCGGCCAGCTTCTGGATGGCGGGGCCCATCTGCTCCTGCAAAGCAGCGGTGAGCTGGACTTGCAGTGCTTCGCTCAGCTGGACAGAGTAGGTCTCCATCACGGTCTGCAGATTCTGCTGGAGGGTATGGGCAAACTGTTCCTCCAGCCCGGAGGTATCCAGCAAATCGCCCATGGATTCGTTCAGCAGCGTCTGGAAGGCCTCGGTTTTCATATAGGAGGAAAAGCCGATCTTGTCCAGATTCAGCAGACCGTTGCTGATGATATAGCGCTTGTAGCCGTTCAGGATCTTTTTCATCAGCGCCTGCAAGCCGTCCTGAGAGATGTTCAGCTCTACGCCGTCAAACAGCTCGCTCATGTCCATCTCCATGTCCGGCAGCGGCAGCCCGCTGAGATCCAGCTTGAAGCTGGAGGGGTCGATGAGAGTGGCAAGGTCGAAAGAGCCATCAGTCAGGTCGAATGCGCCGTCCAGATCAAAGTGCAGGGCACTGGTATCGAACTGGAAAGCGTCCTTTAGGGCGTCCGTGTCCACCGAGAACAGGGAGGCGATATCCAGCATGCTGTTGCCGGCAGCATCGAAGGGCTCGCCGGTCAGCACGTTGATGTCCGGGTCTGCCAGCTGCTGGCGCACGATCTCGCTGTTGGCTGCCTGATCGATGACATGATAGGTCAGATCGTGCAGGTAGTCCAGGCCGCTGTGCAGGATGGTGGAGGTGGCGTCTGCCTTGGGCTGCACGATGCCGACAATGGTCAGCTCCTCGCTGTCAGCCACCAGCTGCTGCATATAGGCTTCATCGTTCAGCTTGCTCAGCCAGACCTTGTGCTCAGTGTCGTAGACATAGCAATCGGCCTTGTTGACAAGCTTGAAGGTCATGCCAAGAAAATCGTCATAGGTATAGGTGCCGTAGTCCGTGGGCAGATCGATCTTCTGGTTCTTTGCATACTGCTGTAAAATTTTGTCCAGCTCGGCCTGATCCCGCAGACCCATGGCGTACAGCGTGTAGTCCGAAATGCTGCCGTCCGCGTTCAGGGTCAGCACCAGTTCGTTGTACTTTTCCGGCCAGCGACCGGCCTTGATGTCATACTGATCCTCGTACAGGGCGGGAGTCTCGGCCATTTCGCAGAACACATAGGGGCTGGACATGGAGGTCATGATGCTGGTCACCGAGGTGCTCTCACTGGCAATATCGGAGAAGGTAGTGTCCGGGTTCAGCTTCTGCACGGTGCCGTCCGGGTTCTGACGGTAGATCAGGGGAGAAGCGGCGTAGGCGTATTCCACCGTGGCGTTGTCCCGGATGGTGCAGGCATCGCTGTCCAGATATTCTTTCAGTGACTGCAGATCGTTGCTGGTGGCACCGATGTTCAGCTGAGCCAGCAGCTGGTTCACCGTGACCATGCCATCCGGCGCAGGCTCAGCGCTGGACGAAACGCTGGTGTAGGTGTCCGGGTCCATCATGCTGGTCAGATCCACGCCGGTGCTGCTGATTTGCAGCGGGTAGGCCGCCAGCGTGGATTTTTCCATGTTGCTGATGTAGCGGCTCACACCGTTGGAAAGGGAAAGGATCAGCGCAATGCCGATGATGCCGATAGAACCGGCAAAGGCGGTGAGCAGGGTACGCGCCTTTTTGGTGAGCAGATTGTTGAAGCTGAGGGAGAGGGAGGTGAGCAGGGACATGGAGGAGTGCCCCATGTTCCGGTGCACGGGGGCGGCGGCTGCCTCGTCCTCGGGCTCGTAGGGCATGGTGTCGGAGCGGATCACACCGTCCTTCAGCTTTACGATGCGGGTGGCGTAGCGTTCGGCCAACTCCGGGTTGTGGGTGACCATGACCACCAGCCGGTCCCGCGCTACTTCCTTGAGCAGCTCCATGACCTGAATGCTGGTCTCGCTGTCCAGTGCGCCGGTGGGCTCGTCTGCCAGCAGGATATCGGGGTTGTTCACCAGTGCGCGGGCAATGGCTACGCGCTGCATCTGCCCGCCGGACATCTCGCCGGGGTGCTTGTGCAGCTGGTTGCCCAGCCCCACCTGCTCCAGCGCAGCGGCGGCACGGCGGCGGCGCTCGGCTTTGGAAACGCCCGAGATGGTCAGCGCCAGCTCCACATTGCCCAGCACGGTCTGGTGGGGGATCAGGTTATAGCTCTGGAACACGAAACCGATGGTGTGGTTCCGGTAGGAGTCCCAGTCGCGGTCGGTATATTTTTTGGTGGAGATGCCGTTGATGACCAGATCGCCGCTGTCGTAGCGGTCCAGACCGCCGATGATGTTCAGCAGGGTGGTCTTGCCGGAGCCGCTGGGGCCCAGAATGGCCACGAATTCGTTGTCCCGCAGGTTCAGACTGACGTTGTTCAGTGCGTGCTGCACCAGCTCGCCGGTCTTATATTCTTTGTTGATCTGTTTGAGCTTGAGCATAAATGTGCCTTTCCGGTACTGCGCCGCCGGGCGCTGCTGCCTGTGGTTTGAAATTCGGAAATGTTTGCAGACAATATCCTATTAAGTTTAGCAAAAAAATGTGAAAAAACCGTGAAATTATTCCGTAGGAATGCTGAAGCTGCGGCACTTTTGCGCCCGGGCAGCGGTCTGGCCGGGAAGGACGGGGCAAAAAAGAAAAGCGGAAAAAGATACCGGTTGAATTTGCAGACGGAACGTGCTATTCTAAAGCTGACAGCGGCGCGTAGAGCATGCCGGAGGCAAAACGCCCGAAAATGCTCTGTTCAGACACTTCTTTAGGATTGTAACGGTTTCTCCTACCTTATAAAATATACTTCATATAAACAGGGCAGAAAAAAATTGGTCCTTGTAGTAAGGAGGAACTGAAATGGAACGTACATTTTCACCCATGATCCGGCAGTATTCTGCCATTGATGGTTTGCAGCAGGCGTATACGCTGGTGTATGCCATGGAGGTAGAGGGCACACAAGGTTGTCGGCTGACCCTGTGCCAGATCGGCAGCCGACAGCAGATCGTCAGTCAGCATGTTGCGGCAGCGCCGGAGTTCTGTTACCGGCTCCTGCGCTACTTGTGTGAAAATGGAGTTCAGCCGGAGCTCTGGCGGGATGCGGTCACAGACCTGACAGCTGCCGGGCTGGTAGGCGAGAAAGGCGGCGCATGGCGTGAACAGTGAGCGAACAGCCCAACTGCAAGTCGCCCTTGCAAGCTATGACCTGAGGGAGCTGCGTGTCCAGAAGCGTTATTTGCAGGAGCAGGGAACCGCCATCGTATGCACCTGCTTTTGCAGCGGCGAAAAGCTGCTGGCACAGCTGCGGCAGGGTGTCCGTTACGATGCCGTGGTGCTTTGCAGCGAGCTGACGGACTTGTCCGCAGAGCAATTTATCCGGCAGCTGTACCAGTTGAAGGAGCGGCCGACGCTGTTGGTGCAGAGCCATGGCCGCAGCAGCGGCACGGCGTTGCAAAAGCTCCGCGAGGGGTGCTACTGCGTAGAGGGCACCGAGCTGAAAAGGCTGCTGTGGCAGCTTTACCGGATGCCCGAGCGGCAGAACCGGCAGCTGGAGCAGCGGTGCAGTCAATTGTATGCAGCGTGGGGCATCCCGCAGGGGGATGTCAACGCCGGATACCTTTCCGGCGCGGTCAGCATCGCATGCAGCACCAGCCAGAAGCTGGCGATCCGCAAGGAAATCTTGCAGGCTGTGAGCGAGCAGTTTGATACATCGGTCGCTGCCGTGGAAAGCGGCATCCGCCGGATGGTGGATCAGCTGGAGGAAAAGCCGACCCCTGCGTGGCTGGCGTTTAAAGCTGATACAAGGCTGGGCAGCGGTAAGCCCACCACCGGCAAGCTGATCTACGCGGTCAGGGATGTTGTGCTGCGGCAAAAGTCCCCGTAAGGCTTGCGCACGGCTGCGGCAGTTGGAACACTGTGGTGTTCCGTTGAAAAAATGGCATCGCCCGGGGAGGCAGAGCAATGGAGCAGCAAAGGACAGAAATGCGGTCTATCACCGCAGAGCAGCAGAAGCGGGTCGAGGAGGTCTGCTTCCGTTCGCTGGCGCTGATCGGGCGCAACTGTGAATATCTGGAGCAGCATTTTGACCGCACCGGTGCAGACGAGTCTGCCCGGCAGGCGGTGGCGGATATCAACACCGCCGCCTTGCAGCTGGACCGCACCCTCAGCGAGGCGATCACCCTGCTGGAATTTCTGCACGAGGAAGCAAAACCGCAGCTGTACCCCATTGATCTGTGCGAGCTTTTGCAGCAGGTGGCGGCACAGTCTGATATGATCCGGGCACAGCTTGGGGTGGATATCCGGCTGGATTACGGCGGGTGCACCGCTTGCTGCGTAATGGCAGACCGCAGAGATGTGGAGCTGCTGTGTCTGCATCTGCTCTCCAATGCCCTGCGCGCCAGCCAGGAGGGTGGCTGCGTCTGCATTGCACTGCGCCGCACCGAAAGCGGCTGGCAGCTGACGGTCACCGATGATGGCTGTGGGCTGCCCGGCGAGGATGCGCAGGCAGCGCTGGAGAACCGCCGCAGCTTTCTGGGCGGGGCACAGCTGGGGCTGCTGCTCTGCCGGGAGTGCTGCCGCCGGATGGGCTGGAGCTTACAGCTGGAGCCTGCGCCCGAAAAAGGCACACAGGCTGTGGTGAGCATCCCGTTGTACGCAGGCGAAAGCCGCCCCGATGGCACGGTGGAGCTGCGCACCGACTCGGAGACCGAGCGGGAACAGCGCAAGTATCATCTGCGCGCCATGCTGGTGCGGGAGATGCGCACCATGCCGGAGCGCGGCGACCCGGAAGAAGCGTTTTAATAAGGTGGCAAGGCCGCTGCACAGTGTTTTGTGCGGCGGCCTTGCTTATTTTGTGCCCGGTGCTTTCCTGCAAGCGCAAAGCATGGTATACTGAAGGCAGAAAACAAAAGCTTGGAGGAGCAACAATGACAAACAAGAATCTGAACTATCCCGCAATTGCCAAGGAGGCGGCCATTCTGACCGGAGCCGTTGCCATTATTGCGGCGGCGGTCTATTTTTTTCTGGTGCCCAGCCATACATCTGTCAGCAGTATTTCCGGCCTTGGCATCGTGCTTTCTAATTTTGTGCCGCTGCCGCTTTCGGCCATTACCATGGCGCTGAATATCGTGCTGCTCGTGATCGGTTTTTTCACCTGCGGCAGAGAGTTTGGCGCAAAAACCGTGTATACCAGCGTGATGCTGCCGGTATTTCTGGGGCTTTTCGAGCGGCTGTTCCCGGATTTCGGCTCCATGACCGGCAGTCAGGAGTTGGATGTGCTGTGCTATATTCTGGTGGTCAGCGTGGGTCTGAGCATCCTGTTCAACCGCAACGCCTCGTCCGGCGGGCTGGACATCGTGGCGAAGATTCTGAACAAATACCTGCATATTGAGTTGGGCCGCGCAATGTCGCTGTCCGGCATCTGCGTAGCGCTCTCAGCCGCGCTGGTCTACGACAAAAAGACCGTCGTGCTGAGTGTGCTGGGCACCTACTTTAACGGTCTGGTGCTGGACCACTTTATCTTTGACCACAACATCAAGCGGCGGGTCTGCATCATCACCAAAAAAGAGGAGGTGCTGCGCCGCTTCATTCTGGACGATCTGCACAGCGGTGCAACGGTGTATGAATCCTACGGCGCATACAACATGGAAAAGCGCCGCGAGATCATCACCATTGTGGATAAGGCCGAGTACCAGCGGCTGATGAACTTTATGAACCGCGAGGACCCGCAGGCGTTCATCACCGTCTACACCGTGTCGGACATGCGGTATCAGCCCAAGCCATAAACCCGCACAGCGCCCCCGCATCGTGAGGATGCGGGGGCGCTGTTTTTTCTTTTGCTTTATTTTATGTTTACAAACCACCCATAAGCCTGATATAATTAAGCAGTAAAGGTTCCAACACTATGTTTTGTAAAGGAGTGCGCCTATGAAACACCCCAAAAGACCCGCTGCCTTCAACCTTTTGATGCTTACCTTAGCCGGCATGATCAACGCCGTCGGCATCACGCTTTTTCTTTCCCCGGTCAAGCTGTATGACAGCGGCATCTCCGGCACCTCGATGCTGCTGGAGCAGATCACACCGCCTTATCTCTCTCTGTCAGTCTTTCTGCTGCTGCTGAACATCCCGCTTTTTCTCTTTGGGCTGAAAAAGCAGGGCCGCCTTTTTACCGTCTATGCGATCTATACGGTGTTGGTCTACTCGCTGTTTGCGTGGCTCATCACCGATGTTTTCCCGGTCGATGTCAGCATTGCCTCGCCCCTTGCGGGGACGGATCTTCTGCTCTGCGCGCTGTTCGGCGGCGTTATCTCCGGCATCGGCAGCGGCCTTGCGATCCGCTACGGCGGCGCGATGGACGGCATCGAGGTCATGGCCGTCATCTTTGCCAAGCGCCTCGGCCTTACGGTCGGCACCTTCGTGATGATCTACAATATCCTGCTCTACATCGTATGCGGCTTTGTGCTGAACAGCTGGGTGCTGCCGCTGTACTCGATCGTAACCTACGCGGCGGCCCTCAAAACGATCGACTTTGTTGTCGAGGGTATCGACCGCGCCAAGTGCGCCGTCATCGTCACCGATCACCCTGACGAGGTCTGCACGGCCCTGATGGATACCTTTGAGAGCGGCGTGACCTGCCTTGACGCCAAGGGCGGCTATTCCCGCCGCAGCAAGACGATGCTCTACTTTATTATAAACCGCTATCAGGTCATCCGCATGACGGAGCTTGTACACAGCCTTGACCCGGGCGCCTACATTGCGATCAGCGAGGTCGCGGATGTTTTTTCCAACAACAACAGCAGCGACTGACCGGGCCTGCCGCCGGGCAAACGGATTTATTCCAAAAAACAGGTGACAAACCCTGTCCGGGTGTGGTATACTAAATATTACAATTTGGTTAAAACGAATTTGCCGGGGCGCGGGCTGCAGACCTTGACGCCCCGGTGTTGTCGTGTGTTACCGGAGGTGCTTGACTACGAATTCCACATCGAACCGTATGCCCCGCCTGCTGGCTATGCTGTTTTTGCTGCTGGGGCTTTTTTGTGCGGCAGCACTGCCCGCCCATGCGGAGGACGATTACAATACCACGCTGGACCGTCTTTCCCGCCTGCAGGCGCTGGCGCGGGAGTTTTCCTCGTCCCGGGACGATGCGCCCGACCCCATTGTGCTGACCCTCTCCTACACCCGCACGGGTGACTACAACACCACGATCTGGCAGCTGACCGCCGGCGTGCGCGATACCGAGTTTGAGAGCTATGTCAGCAGCAGCGATGCCGAGCTGGCCTCGCTGCAATCCCTGCACACCGTCACCCTGCCCACCGGCGAGAAGATCGACTTCGGCCATCTGCTGGCCTCGATGAACCTTGTCTACAACGGCATCCCCATCACCGGCAGCTGGGGCGGTGACTGCCAGCAGCTGGCACAGCAGTATTACGGGCAGGCGCAGGACGCTGCCGGGTACGCCGCCGCCATGCGCGCCACCTTTAATATGGACGATGACGGCTCGCTGAGCAAATTCGGCGATCAGGATCTGCGCGCCGACATGGATTCGGTGATCGTCGGCTCCAAGGTCACGCAGGACACCGATCTGGCCGATGCCCTGCGCAGCTACTATGAGAATCTGACCGAGTACGACCGCGCCAAGGAGTTTATCTCGCTGAGCTTCGGCACGCAGGACACCTCCAACAGCAGCTTTGCGGACGCTGTCTACCGCGCCCTGCTGGATGATTCCGGCATGCAGCTGCTGTTTTACATGAACGGCATGTGGTCGGTCAACGGCTGGCAGATCAAGGAGGATTACGCCCCCGCTGTGCGCGGTGCGGCCGACCTGTTTGCCGAATATCTGGCCGGGGCCGTCAACCATGAAAAGGTCAAGAGCGAGACGAACGACCGCCTTGTCGCCATGGGCGGGCAGGCTCTGTCCGATGCGCTGGCCGCGCTGGGGGACAGCGATGCCGCCGCAGCCGCGCTGACTGCCGCCAACGAGCTGGCCGACAGCACCCAGTCCGCCGTCTCCTCGGGGTCGGATGCGATCTCCGCCGCGCGGGACACCCTGCAGACCAAATTTGATGTAAAGATCTTCCAGCTGATTCTGCTGATTGCCGCCGCAGCGGCCGCGTTCATGCTGGTGTTCAGCCTTGCCATGTTTGTTTTGCACCGCAAAGACTCCTGACTGCGGACCAAGGGGTGAACGCACCTTTTTTGACAGCCTGACGGCCCTCCTCTTTATATGGGGAGGGCCGTTTTTCTGTTCATATACCGTTCACATTCCGTATATTCGCCGCAAGTTATCCACCGTGTATAACGGTTATCCACCGTGGAAATGTTGAAAACTCCGTTGAAACCGTGGAAAACTCCCCGCCCTTTTCCCGTTAAAAAGCGGAAAACCGGAAAATTCCACGGTGCGCAAGGGATTATTTTCAACATTTTCCACCGCCCGCCTGTGGAAAGCTGTGGAAACCTGTGAAAAGTGTATTTTGCGTTTTACGCAACACAAAATACACATTTTGTAAATAAGGGGTTGTATTTACCGATTCAGAGCGCTATAATAGCAATAACCATCACCCGCACCTGCTGTGCGGCGGTGCGCTTGAATAGATAAGGGAGAGTGTACATCATGTTGGACATCAAAATCACCAAAACGACCCATCCGAAGGAAAAGCCGCAGGACGAGACAAAGCTCGGCTTCGGCAAGAAGTTCAGCGACCATATGTTCCTGATGGACTATACCGCAGGCGAGGGCTGGCATGACGCCCGCATTGTTCCCTACGGCCCGTGGGAGATGGACCCCGCCACCACCGTTTTTCACTACGCGCAGGAAATTTTTGAGGGCA
>OGGD01001476.1_pt1 | contig 11422 bp, 7 predicted proteins | sample 1571091 | NCBI WGS metagenome assembly OGGD01 (sample SAMEA2582073, study PRJEB24529) | metagenome | biome: Human gut stool | place: China | collected 2011
GCTTCTTTTCTGGCTGTTCGCCCTTTGCATAGCCCAAAATGCAACATCCAACGCCAATTTCATCATCAGAAACGCCCCATTTTTGCAGCAATGCTCTGCCCTCCGGCAATTCGCTCATTTCCTTTGCCCGATGAATCCAGCAAGCACCCAATCCCAATGCATGTGCTTCCAACAGCATATTGCCAATGGCAAGGCTGCCATCTTCTACATAAGTATGCACATTCCGGTCAGCCAACACCCAAATGACAACTGGTGCTCCATAAAATGGGTCATTCGTCGTTCCCATAATATCAGCGTTCATCTTGGAAAGTTCATCCCGAATTTCCCGATTCTTGACAACAACAAACTTCGTTGCCATCCGACCTCTGCCGTTTGCAGCATACTGTCCAGCTTTCAATACTTTCTCAATATCCGCATCGCATACCATCTGGTCGGTATAACTCCGAACGCTTTTTCTGCTCATCATTGCTTCTAACATCGTCTGTTCCATGGTATTTGTCCTCCTATTTTCTTATCAAATCAACAACACCGCACAAAAATATGCGGTGTTGCGTGTATCAAAATTCAATTACAGCCCGTTACTGTTCCCACTTGTTGCACAGCTGGGTCAGCTGGTCTGCCATCTTTGCCAATTCCTTGTTGGAGTAGCCACGTGCATTCTGAATATAGGCAGTGACACGATCCAATGCAATTTGCAGGCGGTCATAGGTTGCAGATGCCTTTACAGACTTCGGCTTTTCCAGATAAACCGGCTCTGCTTCATGCAAGAACTGCCCACTTGCCACATCAAATTCTGTTCCGCTATAGGGTGCATAGGCAGAAATACCCTGCTCATTCAGCAATGCAGTGAATGTATCTGCAGCGGTTGTTTCTCCGTGAATGACAAAGACCTTTTTCACCTGCTGTACGTGCTGAATCCAAAGTTCCAGCCCTTTCTGGTCAGCATGGCCACTCATACCCTGCAACTGTCGAATCTGTGCGGCAACCTTTACCGACTCGCCGAACAATGTTACATAATTTGCACCCTCCAGCAATCGCCGTCCCAATGTGCCGACAGCCTGATAGCCGACAAACAAAATCGTATTTTCCGGCTTCCAGAGGTTGTGCTTCAAGTGATGCTTGATTCGCCCTGCTTCACACATACCGCTCGCAGAAATCACAACCTTACTGCGAGTGTCTGCATTGATTGCCATGGAGGCTTCACTGGTGACCGCTGTCCGCAACCCAGATACCCCGATGGGATTTTCTCCACGCTGCACATAGGCAAGGGCTTCTTCATCAAAGCAGCTCTCCTTGTTTCGCTGAAAGATTTCTGTCGCCTCAATGGCAAGCGGACTATCTACATAAATCGGGACATCCTGATACTTCCCAAGCAAATTCTGGTCTTTGATTTGCTTTAGAAAATACAGCAATTCCTGCGTTCTGCCCACAGCAAACGATGGAATAATGACGCTTCCGCCCCGCTGGAAGGTTTCCAGCAGAATTTGCAAGAAATCCTGAATATAATTCTTTGGCTTTTCATGCAGTCGATTGCCATAGGTGGATTCCATGATGACATAATCCGCAGTATCGGCATACTGTGGGTCACGAATCAAGGGCTGATGGAAGTTCCCAATATCACCGGAGAACAGCAGCTTTTTACTGATACCGTTTTCCTCCAGCCAGATTTCAATACTGGACGAACCGAGCAGATGCCCCGCATCCAAAAACCGGATTGTAATGCCATCTGCAATGGAAATTTTCTCTCCATAAGGATGCGGAACGAAGTGTTCCAGCGACCCTAACGCTTCCTGCATGGTGTAAAGCGGTGTATAGATATCGCCACCGCTGCGTTTTGCCTTTCGATTTCGCCACTCTGCTTCAAATTCCTGAATGTGGGCACTATCTCGCAGCATAATCTGGCAAAGCGAAACGGTTGCCTGTGTGGCATGAATTTCCCCACGAAATCCGCCTGCATACAACAGCGGCAGCAAGCCAGAGTGGTCAATGTGGGCATGGGTCAAGAATACATAGTCAATTTCCGATGGAGCACAGGGAACACGGATGTTCTCATAGACATCTCTTCCCTGCTCCATGCCATAGTCAATCAAGATGCGTTTTCCACACGCCTCCAGATAGGTACAGCTGCCGGTGACTTCATGGGTCGCACCAATAAACAACAGTTTCATATCGCTTCACACCTTTCTTTCCGTCAATTTTGAAAAATATGGATTTTTATGCTTCTTTCTTGGTATACAGCAGATACTTTCTAGCGAAGAAGTTCCAGAAGAATGCCACTGCTGTGGAAACGACCTTACTCAAAATCTGATATAGGCTTGTCACATCTGCCAGTGCCCAAGCAAATCCCTTTGTAATGCCGATGGTCAACAGTAATCCCACAACGCCAATCGCCGCAAATGAGAGAAACTCTAAAAAGCGGTTCTGCATTTTGGATTGCTTGAAAATCCAGAATGTGCTGAGAAAATAGTTGACCAGCAATCCGGCAACGAATGACAAGCCATTGCAGAGAGCTGCATAGCCAGAACCGGAAAAGACCAGATAAAACAGCAGCGAGGACAATGCCCAGTCTACTACGGTTGCGAAACCGCCGACAAAACAATACCGGAAAAATTGAATAAATGTATTTTCTGTATCACCGGAAAATAACTTTTTGAATTGATGTTGCTTTAAAATTTGCTTGACTTCTGTCAGATGTTCTGATTTCATGTTGAATAATTCCCTTCTTTTTTGCAATGAATTACAAGATACGAAATCTTATAATTCTTTCCATGGCAAGTTGTTGATTTTTCCAATGACAAACCGCATCAAAACGGTTGCATCTTTATCATCAAAAACGCCATCATCATAGCAATCTGCACATTTTGCGGCAGAATCTGACAATGTAATCATATTTGCCAATGCCTTATTGATAAAAATTGCATCAACCAGATCGACAACGCCATCCTGATTTACATCTCCATAATAAATATCAGCATCTGCTTCTGTAGTTGTTGTAGTAACTGGCTCAGATTCCGTAGTAGTAACTTCTGTTTCAGATGTTGTGGTAACTGGCTCAGATTCTGTAGTGGTAACTTCTGTTGTAGATGCTGTAGTAGCTGGTTCAGATTCTGTAGTTGTCGCATCTGTTACAGTAGTCGTTGTAGTGGTTGTGGTAGCTGTTGTAGTGGTTGTTACAGTTGTTTCTGCTGGTTTTGGTGTGCTGCCATTCGGCTCTGTACCGCCAACCAGTTCACCACCAGCATAAACACAAATATAATCACTCTTGACTTCATTGCCATCGCCGAACATTTCCGAATCGGTCAATACTGGCAAATCCTGATAGCTCCAGTCGTTGGAGGCATCCCACTGGTCGCCATAGTACAAGCCAACGGAGCATTGATATTTCTTATTGGAATTTGCAATGGTATAGCCATCCCATGCCACTTCAAAATAATAGATATTCGGGTCATAGGATGCATCATACTGGAACGGCCCAGAAATGACACCGTCTGCTGGTGCTGCTTCCGTTGCAGCCTGGTCATACAATTCTGTTGCTTGTACCAAACTTGGATCGGTCATTTCCTTTGTATTGAAGAAATAACGAACCGTAACATCTGTTCTCGGCGTAATGGAATCGGTCATGACTTTCATAGAAATCTTTGTTGTTCCTGCTCCGCCTGCACACGGATTATCAACGGCAAATGCCTCTACCCAGTAATTATTGCCGCCGCCTTCTTCTCCGTTGTTTTCTTCCTTCGGTGGGAAATCTGGCGTTACCTGCATGGAGTCATCGCCGAAATATGCATACAATCCGGCACTTGCTCCGACAAACGCTGCGTTGTAGTCAATGGTTACTTCGTTATAGATCCAGTCTGCGGTAACATCATTGTGCTTGTCGGAGGCATCCGGTCCACCAACCAATGCACCGTACAAAACATGCCGCTGTTCTCTGGTATCTTCTGCTTTGGTCAAGCCGGAAGCTGCACGGTGATGCGGATACTTTGCAGCATTTTCGCTATATCCGACAATGTAAGCCCGATTCATCGGGTTGTTGCCCATCAGATATTGCATCTGTTCTTTTGCCCATTCGCTGTATTCGGACGGCTTGCCATTGTTGTTGTACTTGTCATAAACCAGTGCACACAGCTGTGCAGCAGTATTATATCGGGCAGAGCCCCAGGTATTCAGCCAGAAATAGCCTGCCGGTGTAATCGTTCCGACACCGCCTGTCATATAAGTGGTGATTGCCTTTGCAACGGATGCCCAGCAATCCATTTCTTCATAGGGCGATTTTTCAGCAGCTTCCTTGTACTTTTCAATAAACTGCGGATAAACGTGCTCGCCTTCCTTGGCAGGCTTGTCCTCTGAAATTTCGCCTAAAATACACTGCACACCGTTCCACATATCATTCCAGCAATATACATAGCACGGTGCTGCATAGTAGTCATAATACGGGTAAATTTCCTGCAAATAGCTTTCATCGCCGGTGATTTTAAACAGCCATGCTGCTGCCCAGCAGTAATCATCTTCCCACTTGGAAGATACATAATAGGATTTCGGGCCATCTGCATTGTCACTCAGCTGCTTTTCATGGCTCTTTGCGAACTGGAACAGTGCTTTTGCATAGTCCAAAGACTGTGCTGCATAGTCTGGGTCAGTATCCTTAAAGTTCAAATAGTTGATTGCCAGCGAAGCAGCTGCTGAGGCAACATAATCGGTTTGCGGTTTGTCGCCTGTCAGGAAAAAGGCAGGTCTTGCCATGGTATCTACTTCCGGAGAGTTCCAATAAGCGTGGTCAATATCGCCATCACCCACCTGATAACAATGTGCAACGACTTCGCCATTTTCATCTCGGAACGTGCACTTCATCAGATAATCGTTAAAATACCGCAAGATTGTTTTAATATGGTCATCCTGTCCTGTCTTTTTGTAGGAATCCCGAAATTCATAATAGCCCCAGCCCAAGGTAGAAGCGGCATAGTTTTCCGGCATGCCAAACTTTACATGGTCGCCAGCGTCATGGAATCCGCCGGAAACATCTACATAGCCATCACCATCCGGATCAAGAATGTCCCGATACTGGTCGATGAACGATTGCGACAAGTTCGTGCCGACTTTATCTTCTCCCATTGGCTGCAACGGCACTTGTGCGTCATAGGTGTGACAGTTGCCACGCCACTGATAGCGGTTGTTTTCGGCAACCTGCGTTCCGCACATATTGCCATCATAAAAATAAATGGAATACTGCAATGCTTTCGCATAATTATACTCCACATCGTCCGCAGCAGATGCCTGCAATCCGGACGGAACGCTGACCGCTGTCTGCAACAATACTGCTCCCAGCAATCCTGCAAGCAGACGTTTTCCAACATGCTTTTTCTGTTTCATTCTGATTTTCCTTTCTGTACCATTTGATCTCATAAAAAACGGATGAACTGCTTTTATTATACAGCAACTTGCATCAAAAGTCAATTTATTTTTTGCAATTTTACCAGAATTCTAACCAAAAAATCTGCAAAAAAATCTGGCTAGCATATCTGCTCTTTTTTGGAAAAATCAGATTTCTATTCTATTTCTTATTGTCCAGCTGCTTTCTTTGCATAGATCGTTAAAATCTCAACAGCATCTAACACACCAATTCTTCCATCTCCATCCATATCCACCCGCTTTTTTGCAGCTTCTTCTGCAATAGGGTCTTCAGAATACAAATATGACGTTTGTCCAGCTGCGATTTTTACATAATAGGTCAATACTTGCATAGCATCGTCCATGGAAACTCGTCCATCTAAATCCAAGTCACCCTTCAGTTCTGTTGTAACTTCGGTTGTCTGTCCCGTAACCGCTGTTGTTTGCGTGGTTATGCCAGTCGTTACAGTGGTAGCAATTCCGCCATGCTGATGTGTCGTTGTAGTCGTGGTCGTGATAAATTGCGGCGTTGTGGTTGTGACAAGTTGTGGCGTTGTGGTTGAAATGATACTGGTTTCTGGTCGTTTTGTGGTTGCAGCGACTGTTGTTGTAGTAATGGCTGCTTTTGTCGTTGTTATTTGACTCGTTTCCAATTGATTTGTTGTTTCAAGTGCTGTTGTTTGACTACCAATCGCTTCCGTTGTCGTTTCGGCTGGTGTCACCTGATTACTGGTAACTTCTGTTGTTTTGACCTCCGTTTCAGTTGTGGTTGTTTCATCAATAGAAGCTGCTGTTGTCGTGGTTGTTGTAACTTCACCGCCGTTTGCAACTGCTACTTCGTCCGGATATACAGTTACTTCATCGCCAATCTGTGCAACGACGCTGCCGGTCTGATACTTGTCATATAAACCTGCTGCTGCTGCAACTAAGCCGACCTGATAGTCAATTGCAACTTCGTTGGAAGTGGCATCTGTTGCATTGTCTTTATAGGTCGTAAAGTCCGTGCTGGTCGGACCGCCAACCAATGCACCATACAATACATGTCCTTTGCTGGAGGAATACTTTCCATCCCAAGAGTTCCATTCATGCCAGTCATCGCTTACTTTCAAATTGGATGCTGCACGGTGGTGCGGAGAGGTTGCAGAAACAGCATTATAGCCAACAACCAGACAAACATTTGCATTGTTGTCACCTAAAATATAGTTCATCTGCTTTTTTGCCCATTCGGTATAGTCTACGCCAGACTGTTCATATTTGGAAGTGACCAACGCACAGAACTGCATCAAAACATCATATCTTGCACTGCCCCAGCTGTTCATCACATAGAACTGATTCTGGTTTGCGTTGACTTTCTGTCCGATGTAGTTGGTTGCAAAACTCCAGTTTCCAGTGATTTCAGCGTTGATGATGGCTGCACCCAACTGAGAGTTTCCATAACAATAATCCTGTGTCCAGTCATTTTGAACCTGTGTATACTTGCTGTTTTCGGTCAGATATGGTTCTTCGCCAGTTGCCAGATACAGCCAGCCTGCTGCCCAGGAAATATCATCCTGCACGTCCTTTGCACCGCTGGCATAGGTGTTCTGTTCATAAGTGATTTTCCGGTATTTGGTCGCAAAATTGTACAGAGCAACCGCATATTTTAAATCTTCTTCGTTGCCGAAATTCAAATAGCTCTGTGCCAGAGAAGCGGCATACTGTGCGGCAATATCACTTGCACCATCGGTGGTCGAGTAGGTTTCACTGCTGCCGTGATCCCACATCTGTTCCGGAGCCCACCATTTCGCATGGTCAGGTCCATCATCGCCAACTTCATAGATGAAAGATGTCACGGTATCGCCGGACAGCGTTGTGCATCTCTTAAAGAATTCGTTGAATTCATCGCTGATCACCTTGAAGTGTGCAGTCGTTCCGGTCTTCTGGAACTGGTCTTTGTATTCATAATATGCCCAGCCCAAGGTAGAAGCGGTAAATCCGGCAGTCTGTCCTCACTTGATGCCATCGCCGGCATCGTGAAAGCCGCCCAATGCGACATCTCCGGTGTGGCAATTATCTCTCCAAGAGAATGCAGAAGTTTCCCCTACCTTGTCGCCGCACATATTTGCATCATAGAAATACAGCGAATATTGCAGCAACTTCGCATAGTTGTCCAGTTCCAAATCTGCTGCATTGGCAGAATAGGACTGCATTCCCACTGCGGTTGCACTCACTGCCATCACCGCTGCGGCAATTCCGGCAAATATCCGGTTTTTCTTTCCCTGTTTCTTCATGTTTTCTTCCATCCTTTCTGTTTTTCACATCGAATATGAATGACATTACTATAAGGATACCATAATTTATACAAAATGTCAAGGAGAATCATCACAAAAGTTGTATATCTTTTTATGCAAACTTGAATTTTAATTTCCATTTATTAGCAATTGCGAATTCGATTCATTGACAAAGTATCCGCTGCATGGTATAATAACAATCAGACAGCCGCTTTCGGCTGCACTTTATGGAAAAAAGGTGACGAGAGAACGATGTATCTTCCAAACTCCACAAAAGCAGCAGAATTTCTCTGCCATGAAGAAGTGATGCAGACGCTTGCTTATGCACAGGAAAACAAAAACAATCTTCCACTGATTCAGGAAATCTTAGCCAAAGCCCGCTTACAAAAAGGGTTGACGCACCGGGAAGCCTCTGTTTTGCTTGCCTGTCCATCGGAAACCGTCTGGGAAGAACTCTACCAATTAGCAGAAGCCATTAAACTGGACTACTACGGCAAGCGAATCGTATTATTTGCTCCGCTCTATCTTTCCAACTACTGCGTGAACAGCTGTGTTTACTGCCCGTATCATGCGAAAAACAAGCATATCTGCCGAAAAAAACTGACGCAAGAGGAAATCAAACGAGAAGTCATTGCGTTGCAAGATATGGGACACAAACGGCTGGCTCTGGAGGCTGGAGAAGACCCCCTGCACAACCCCATTGAATACATTCTGGAATCCATTGACACCGTTTATCACATTCAGCACAAAAACGGAGCAATTCGCCGGGTCAATGTGAATATCGCTGCAACTACAGTGGAAAATTACCGGAAATTGCATGACGCTGGAATTGGAACATACATCTTGTTCCAAGAAACCTATCACAAGGAGCAATATGAAAAACTGCATCCATCTGGCCCAAAACACAATTATGATTACCACACCGAAGCTATGGACAGAGCTATGCAGGGCGGTATTGACGATGTTGGGCTGGGCGTTCTGTTCGGGCTGCAAACATATCCGTATGAACTTGCTGGCTTGCTGATGCATGCAGAACATCTGGAGGCAACTTATGGCGTAGGTCCGCACACCATCAGTGTTCCCCGTATCAAGCACGCAGATGATATTGACCCGAATGCGTTCGATAACAGCATTGATGATGAAACTTTTGCAAAAATCTGCACCATTATCCGAATTGCTGTTCCATATACGGGCATGATTATGTCAACCAGAGAGGGAAAAGCGGTTCGGGAACGGGCGTTGCAGCTGGGGATTTCACAAGTGAGCGGTGCATCTTGCACCAGTGTTGGCGGATACGATACGCCAGAACCAGAGTCCGAAAATTCTGCTCAATTTGATGTCAGCGACACACGGACATTGGACGAAGTGGTCAACTGGCTACTCGAACTAGGCTATATCTCTAGTTTCTGCACTGCCTGCTACCGGGAAGGACGGACGGGAGACCGCTTCATGTCATTAGTCAAATCCGGTCAGATAGCAAATTGCTGCGGGCCGAACGCTCTGATGACCTTGAAAGAGTATCTGGAAGACTATGCCTCCGAAGATACCCGTCGGAAAGGATTGGAGCTGATTTCCAAAGAAACGGAACGAATTCCCAATCCCAAAATCAGAGAAATAGCTATCCGTAACTTAAAAGAAATTTCCAACGGTAAAAGAGATTTTCGCTTATGAGCCTGACAGATACTCCAAATGCCAACAGACTTCATATCGCCCTTTTCGGTAGACGAAACAGTGGTAAATCTTCTCTTATCAATGCATTGACAGGACAGGATACCGCCCTCGTTTCAGATACTCCGGGAACGACTACCGACCTTGTATCCAAAGCTATGGAAATTCAAGGTATTGGTCCGTGTTTGTTTATAGATACTCCGGGGTTCGATGATGAGGGAGAGCTGGGAGAGCTGCGTATCAGTCGGACTTTAAAGGCTATTGAGAAAACGGATATTGCATTGCTGCTATGTGGGGATACTACCTTTTTTCATGAAAAAGAGATGCTAGCACTATTGAAAGAGAAGAATATCCCTGTCATTCCGGTATTGAATAAAATAGATATAAGAGAGAACAATGATAGCTTAGCTACATACATTGAGAAAGAATGTAAAATACGTCCGTTGCTCGTCAGTGCAAAAGAAGAGATAGGAATCGAGCAAATCCGGCAGGCAATTCTTGAAAAACTGCCTTCGGATTTCGGTCAGCAAAGCATTACCGGAGAGCTTACCGCAGAGAATGATCTTGTTCTTCTCGTCATGCCGCAGGATATCCAAGCTCCCAAAGGCAGACTTATCCTGCCGCAAGTGCAGACAATCCGTGAATTGCTGGACAAGAAATGCCTCGTTGTGAGTTGCACTACCGACAAGTTGACAGAGACATTACAAGCTCTCGCCCGTCCTCCGAAACTAATCATCACCGACTCGCAAGTTTTCAAGGCTGTTTATGAACAGAAACCAGAAGAAAGTAAACTGACCTCTTTTTCGGTACTTTTTGCCGGTTATAAGGGAGACATTCATTACTACGTAGAAAGCGCCGTCGTCATTGAAAGCCTGACGGAGGATTCACGCGTATTGATTGCGGAGGCCTGTACCCATGCTCCCCTTACCGAAGATATAGGAAGAGTGAAACTTCCCCGCCTATTACGCAAACGAATTGGCGAAAAGTTACAAATCGACATTGTAGGCGGAACGGATTTCCCTCAGGATCTCACGCCTTACGACTTGATTATCCATTGCGGAGCATGTATGTTCAACCACAAATATGTGCTAAGCCGCATCGAACGTGCACGGGAGCAGCACATCCCCATGACAAATTATGGAGTGGCTATCGCCTACCTCAACGGAATACTTGACCAAATAGAATATTAAACAGTACACACGAAAAGAAAAAATAAGGTGCCGCTGATTGTGAAGTCAACGACACCTTACTTATTTTATATTCCTACTATCTCTTATCTTATAGCGGCAATCAATTCTTCCGCCGAAACAAGATTCTGTTCTCCTGTCTCCATATTCTTTAACATCGCTTTGCCTTCACTCATTTCGTTTTCACCGACGATAGCTACAAACGGAATGTTCTTTGCATTGGCATAGCTCATCTGCTTCTTCATCTTAGCCGCATCGGGGAAAATCTCCGCACGGATACCGGCAGCACGTACTTTCGACAAAATGCCCATAGAGAATGCGGCTTCCTTCTCACCGAAGTTAATAAACAAGAGTTCGGTTCCATTCACAGCTTCTTTAGGATAAAGGTCGAGTTGGTTCAGCACATCAAAGATACGGTCTGCACCAAAGGAAATACCGACACCTGATACTCCTGCCATGCCGAATACACCGGTCAAGTTGTCATAGCGACCACCACCTGTGATACTGCCGATCTGCACATCCAATGCTTTTACTTCAAAAATAGCACCGGTATAATAATTCAGTCCGCGAGCTAATGTCAGGTCAAGTTCGATTTCATTCTTCAATCCCATTGTCTCTAAAGTATTCAGAATAAATTCGCTCTCTTCTACCCCTTTCAATCCTACTTCACTGGCAGCCAACACATTTTTCAGCGTCGCCAACTTTTCCGCATTCGTTCCGCTAAGGAGAATGATCGGTTGTAACTTGGCAATAGCCTCATCACTGATACCTTTCTCTTTCAGTTCGGCATTTACATTGTCCAAACCGATTTTATCCAGCTTATCTATGGCAACAGTGATATCGACAATCTTATCCGATTCACCGATAATCTCGGCAATACCGGAAAGAATCTTACGATTATTAATCTTGATG
>OGGD01001480.1_pt1 | contig 11405 bp, 9 predicted proteins | sample 1571091 | NCBI WGS metagenome assembly OGGD01 (sample SAMEA2582073, study PRJEB24529) | metagenome | biome: Human gut stool | place: China | collected 2011
AGAACTTGGGCGGGTTGGCCGGGTCGGCAGGCACAAAGCCGCAGTTGGCGCACTTGGCGGCGGGCCGGGGTCTGCCGCACTCCGAGCAGAATTTGCCGCTGTTCTTTGCACCGCAGCTGCACACCCAGACAGCCGGGGCTTCGGGCCGGGGCTTGCCGCATTCGGCACAGAACTTGCCCGTGTTGCCGGTGTGGCCGCAGCTGCAGGTCCAGCCAGCAGCCGGTGCGGCCTGAGGCTGCGCGGCGGGCTGCTGGCCGCCCATCTGGTAGAGATCCCGGGCGTTGACACCGCCCGCTGCAGCGGCCTGGTTCATCCCCATAAAGGCCATGGCGGGGCCGGCGGCGGTGTTGGAGGCGGCAGCCTGCATGGCGGAGGCCTGTGCGCCCACCAGATGCGCGGCGGCGCGGGTGGGGTCCATAAAGGCTGCACTGCGCTGCAGCTCCTTGATCATCTGCTCGTCCTCTTCGCTGGCCTTGACACCGGAAACGCCCAGAGAGACGATCTCGATGCCGCGCAGCCTGCTCCACTTGGCGCTCAGCTCCTGATTCAGGGCCTCGGCCAGCTCGGCGGTGTGGCCGGGCAGGGCGGAGTAGCGGATGCCCTGCTCGCTGATCCGGGCAAAGGCGGGCTGAAGGGCGGTCATCAGTTCGGTCTTGAGCTGGCCGTCCAGCGCGTCGCGGGTGTAGGTGTTTTCCACATTGCCGCAGACATTGGTGTAAAACAGGATGGGGTTGACCACCCGGTAGCTGTATTCGCCGAAGCACCGGATGCCGATGTCAATGTCGATGCCGGCGCGCTGGTCCACCACCCGGAAAGGCACCGGGTTGGGGGTGCCGTACTTGTTGCCGGTGAGCTCCCGGGTATTGATATAGTAGATGCGCTGGTCGGAACCGGCCTGCCCGCCAAAGCTGAACCGCTTGCCCAGCTCGGCAAACACGCTGTCGATGTCCTTCAGCCCGCCGCTGAGCAGGGAGGGCTGGGTGCCGGTGCTGTAGGTGTACTCGCCGGGTTCGGCACAGAGATCCACCACCTTGCCCTGCTCCACGATCAGCACGCACTGGCCGTCGGCCACGGCGATCACAGAGCCATCCGAGATGACGTTCTCGCTGCCGTGCCGGTTGGCAGAGCGGCCATTGGTCCGTTTCTGGCCCTTGACAGCCAGCACCTCCGCAGGCAGAGCGTCACAATAAAAATATTCCTTCCACTGGTCGCCCATCATGCCGGATGCCGCGCCCAGAGCTGCTTTGATGAGACCCATAACTTCAATCTCCTTTTGTGCCGGGCAGTGCCCCAAAGCAGAGAATGGCTCCCCCGGGCGCTGCGGAATTTGGGACAAGTATAGCATAATCCGGGAAATTGTAAAAGCGATTTGGCAAAAAGGCGGCAAAAAGGCGAAAGAAAAACTTATTCTTGCTTTTTTGCCCCGGCGGGTGTACAATACCCTACGAAAAACAAAACACAGGGGAGCTCGTGAGGCGGGCTGAGAGGAAGTAACCAAACTTCGACCCTTGACCTGATGCGGATAATGCCGCCGTAGGAAGTCATAGGAAAATGATTTTTTGCAGGAGGCACCGCTGTGGTGTCTCCTGTTTTTTGTTGCCGCAAGCCGCCGCAACGGGCGGCTCCGGGCTGAGGGGGAGCGCCCTGAGCCTTGAAATAACTGCGATGGGAAGCCGTGTTCCGGCGTGAGAGGAGGCCAGCAAGCCTCGACCGCTTTTTGAGAAGGAGGAGTTTCCAATGAAAAAATTCTCTGTGAAAAAGCTGGCTCTCGCTGGAATGTTCTGCGCCCTGTGCGTGGTGGGCAGTGTGTTCAGCTTCCCGATGTTCGGCAGCAAGTGCGCCCCCGTGCAGCACATGGTCAATGTGCTCTGCGCCGTGCTGCTGGGCCCCTGGTGGGGCGTGGGCGTGGCCTTTGTGGCCTCGCTGCTCCGCAATATCCTGGGGCTGGGCAGCCTGATGGCCTTCCCGGGCAGCATGTTCGGTGCCCTGCTCTGCGGCCTGGTCTACGCAAAGACCAAAAACCTGATCGCCACCCTGGTGGGCGAGGTGTTCGGCACCAGCATTCTGGGCGGCCTGTGCGCTTACCCGGTGGCCATCTGCCTGATGGGCAAGAGCGCCGGTGACATCGCGTTCTACGCCTACATCGTGCCCTTCCTCATCTCCACCGCTGTGGGTGCGGTCATTGCGGGCGTGCTGGTGTACAGCCTGCAGCACTCCGGTGCCCTGCGCTCCATGCAGAGCAGCCTTTCCTGACGGGGGTACGCCATGTTTGCAGAGCAGTTTGCCAATGTCCGCACCAAAAGCCCCCTTATTCATAATATCACCAACTACGTCACCGTGAACGACTGCGCCAATATGGTGCTGGCCTGCGGTGCTTCGCCCATTATGGCCGACGATGCTGCCGAGGTGGAGGATATCACCGCCATCTGCGGCGGGCTGAACATCAACATCGGCACCCTGAACAGCCGCACCATTGAATCCATGCTCAAGGCAGGCAAAAAGGCCAATGCACTGGGCCACCCCGTGGTGCTGGACCCCGTGGGCGCAGGTGCTTCCGCCCTGCGCACCGGGACGGCCTGCCGCCTGCTGGACGAAGTTCGGTTCACGGTTATCCGGGGCAATATCTCCGAGGTAAAGACACTGGCTTCCGGTGCGGGCACCACCAAGGGCGTGGATGCCGATGTGGCCGACAGGGTCACTGAGGAAAATCTGGACGGCGCGGTGGCCTTTGCCAAGGCTTTTGCCGCAAAGACCGGTGCCGTTGTGGCCATTACCGGTGCCATTGACATCGTGGCCGATGGGGCAAAAGCCTACTGCATCCGCAACGGCCACCCAATGATGAGTGCCATCACCGGCACGGGCTGCCAGCTCTCTGCCCTGACGGCGGCCTTTATCACTGCCAACCCCGGCCAGCCACTGGAGGCTGCGGCTGCCGCCGTCTGCGCCATGGGCCTTGCGGGCGAGATCGCCCATGCACGGCTGACCCCGCTGGACGGCAACGCCACTTACCGCAATTACATCATTGATGCCATTTACAATATGACTCCGGCTCAGCTGGAAGAGGGTGCCAAGTATGAAGTGCGCTGAAGAATATATGCGGCTCTATGCCGTCACCGACCGTGCCTGGGTGGGCCGTCAGACCCTCTATCAGCAGGTGGAGAGCGCCCTGAAGGGCGGCGTGACCTGCGTTCAGCTGCGGGAAAAGGAGCTGGACGAGGAAGCCTTCCTGAAGGAGGCGTTTGAGCTCCACGGCCTGTGCAAAAAATACAATGTGCCCTTTTTCATCAATGATAACGTGGACATTGCCATCCGCTGCCACGCCGAGGGCATCCATGTGGGGCAGGAGGATATGGCCGCTGCTCAGGTGCGCCAGCGCGTGGGCGATGAGATGATGATTGGCGTATCCGTCCACAGCGTGGAGGAGGCCCTGGAGGCCGTCCGACACGGTGCCGACTGTCTGGGCGTGGGTGCAGCCTTCTCTACCCACACCAAGGCAGACGTGGACGTTCTGCCCGAGGGCATGATGAAAGCCATCTGCGATGCCGTGGACATCCCCGTTGTGGCCATCGGCGGCATCCACAAGGAGAACCTGCTCCGGCTCAAGGGCACCGGCGTGAACGGTGTGGCCCTTGTCAGCGCGATTTTCGGCGCGGAGAACATCGAGGCCGAGTGCAGGGAGCTGAAGGCACTGGCGGAGCAGCTGTAAGGCGGCTCGCCCTCTCAGTCATCGCTGACGCGATGCCAGCTCCCCCGAAAGGGGGAGCTTTTCTCGGCAGAGGGGAACACTTGCTCTTCTGCCGGAGAAGGCAGATTGTTCTGACCACGCATAAAGCGCCTGAGGGGATTTTATTGCACCATCTGCTGCAAGGCGTCCGGCTCCAGCAGCTTGAAGCTGCTGCGGTAAGTGTCGATGAGCCCTTCCTTCTGCATGGTGCTCAGCTCCCGGGAAAGGGCGCTGCGGTCGCAGTTGAGGTAATCCGACAGCTGAATGCGGGAGAAGGGGATGCTGAAGGTCAGGCTGTGGGCGCGGGCGGCCTCGCTGAGCAGATAGGCCGCTACCTTGGCGCGCAGGCTCTTCATCACCAGCAGGTCGATGCGGCGGGAGAGGGAAAAATATTTATCGCTGATGGTGCGCACAAGGTTCTGTACCACCCGCTGGTGGGCGGGGCTGCCGTCCGAGAGCAGCAGCCGCTCGTAGGGCAGCAGCAGCACCTCGCAGGGGGCGGCAGCCAGCACGGTGACCGGGCTGGACAGGCTGGAACCTCCCAATACGTCCCCGAACACACCGCCCGGCTCTACCCGGGCAATGGGGATGCGTGCCCCGCCCGGTGCCGGACGGTAGGCCTCCAGCTCGCCGGACAGCACGATGCCTACCCGGTGGCTGGGCTCCCCCGCCAGCACAAGGGCTTCGCCCTTGCCGTAGCTGCGCACGCTTGCCCCAAGCCGGGACAGCAGCGTGCTGAGCTCCGCAGCGGAAAGACCCGTGAACAGCGTGGTGGTTTGTAACAGCGGCAGATAATTATTCATCGCAACTCCGCGAAGAAAACAGCGTTCTCCGCAGCCTCCTGCAATTGCGTTGCACACGCAACGGTATTTTTACCCCTATTATAGTAAACTGGAACGCGCAAAGCAAATGATTTTGCAAAATTTTTCAAAAAAAGACCGGTTTCCGCTTCCCGTACCGGGGCGTGCCGGGTGCGAAAAGGAGTATTTCATGAAAAAGATCCTGTCCTTACTGCTGGCGTTCAGCCTTGCACTGAGCCTTGCAGCCTGCGGCGGCAGCGCAAGCTCTGCCGCTTCCAGCACGGCGGTGTCCGAGGCTGCTTCCTCTGCGGCTGCTTCTGAAGCTGCTGCACCGCTGTCTGCCACCGAGCCGCTGCGCATCGCGGGCCTGAAGGGCCCCACCACCATGGGGCTTGTCAACCTGCTCTCGATGGAGCAGGCCGGCACCGCTGCCATGGACTATGATTTGCAGCTTTACGGCGCTGCGGATGAGATCGTGCCGCTGCTCATCAAGGGCGAGCTGGACATGGCCGCCATCCCGGCTAATCTGGCGGCGACCCTGTACCAGAAAACAAATGGCGGCATTCAGGCTGTGGCAGTGAACACCTTGGGCGTTTTGTATGTGGTGGAGCAGGGCGATACCGTCCACAGCATGGCTGACCTCAAGGGCCGCACCATCCTGTCCACCGGCAAGGGCACGACCCCGGAGTATGTGCTGCGCTATCTGCTTACCGCCAACGGCCTTGACCCGGACAAGGATGTGGACATCCAGTATTACAGCGAAGCCACCGAGGTGACCGCCCAGATGGCCAGCATGCAGGACGCCATTGCGGTGCTGCCCCAGCCCTATGTGACCGCTGCCGGGCTGAAGGACGACACCCTGCGGGTAGCCCTTGACCTGACCGCCGAGTGGGACAAGGTGGCAGACACCCAGCTGATCACCGGTGTGACCGTGGTGCGCAAGGCCTACGCCGAAGAGCACCCGGACGTGGTAGCTGCTTTTCTGGCAGACTACGCCCAGAGCGTGAACGCCGCCAACACCGATCTGGACGGCACCGCAGCTCTGTGCGAGGAGCAGGGCGTGGTGGCAAAGGCCGCCATCGCTAAAAAGGCACTGCCCAACTGCAACATCGTCTGCCTGACCGGCGAGGAACTGAAGGCCGACGTCTCCGGTTATCTGCAGGTGCTCTACGATGCCGACCCCGCCGCCGTGGGCGGTACGCTGCCCGGCGAGGACTTCTACTGGGCAGCCCAGTAACAACCTGAAAAAAGCATTCCATCTCCCGCCGCTCTGCCGTGGTACGCAGTGCGGCGGTTTTTGTTTCCCGGTTGCAATTCCGCTGCAAAAGTTCTACAATAGAGACACATTATAGAATATGGAGGGAAAACCTATGGCTTGCACTACCATTCTGGTCGGCAAGGCAGCATCGTACGATGGCTCTACCATGATCGCCCGCAACGATGACTCCGGCTCCGGCCATTTCACCGCGAAAAAATTCACCGTGATCCACCCGGAGGAGCTGCCCAAGACCTACCGCAGCGTCCTCTCCCATGTGGAGATCCCTCTGCCGGAGGGCGCACTGCGGTTTACCGCCATGCCCAACGCCGTAGAGGGCAAGGGTATCTGGGCAGCTTCTGGCGTCAACGCCGCTAACGTGGGCATGACCGCTACCGAGACTATCACCTCCAACCCCCGTGTACTGGGCGCAGACCCGCTGGTGGAGTACCAGCCCGCCAAGGGCGAAAAGCCCGAGGTGCCCGGCGGCATCGGCGAGGAAGATATCGTCTATTTGGTGCTGCCCTACATCCACTCTGCCCGCGAGGGCGTGTTGCGTCTGGGCAGCCTGCTGGAGCAGTACGGTACTTACGAGATGAACGGCATCGCCTTTCAGGACGTGAACGAGATCTGGTGGCTGGAGACCATCGGCGGTCACCACTGGATCGCCCGCCGCGTGCCGGACGATGTGTATGTGGTCATGCCCAACCAGCTGGGCATCGATACCTTTGATCTGGAAGATGCCTTCGGCGCACAGGAAAACTACCTCTGCTCTGCCGATCTGCGTGAATTTATTGCAAAGAACCACCTCGACCTCTCTTTGGACGGCGCACTGAACCCCCGGGACGCCTTTGGCAGCCACGATGACGCCGACCACGTTTACAACACCCCCCGCGCATGGTATATGCTGCGCTACCTCAACCCCCGCACATGGGTGTGGGAGGGCACCGACGCCGACTACACCCCCACGTCCGACGACCTGCCGTGGTGCATGGTGCCGGAGCGCAAGGTGACCCCGGAGGACATCAAGTATATGCTGTCCAGCCACTATCAGGGCACCCCCTACGACCCCTACCTGAGCTACGGCGACAAGTCCGCAAAGGGCGCGTACCGCTCCATCGGTATCAACCGCAACGACTTTATGGCGCTTTTGCAGATGCGTCCCGACCAGCCGGAGGAGTCCCGCGCAGTGGAGTGGGTGGCCTATGCCTCCAATGCCTTCAACACCATGGTGCCCTTCTACGCCAACGTGGAGCGCACCCCGGAGTATCTGGCAAACACCACCGGCACCGTGTCCACCGATAACTTCTACTGGACCAGCCGCCTCATCGCCGCTATGGCAGATGCTTCCTATAACAAGTCTCTGTTCCACCTCGAGCGCTACGAGGAAGCCGTGCTCTCCGCTGCCCGCGCACTGGTGAACCAGTACGATGCAAAGCTTGCCGCTGAACCGGATGCTGCCCGCCGCGCCGCCCTGCGGGAGGAAGCCAACACTGCCATCGCCGCCATGCTGCAGGAGAAGGCCGCCGACACGCTGGATAAAGTTCTGTTTGAACTGAGCAGCCAGATGAAGAACGCCTACTCCCGCTCGGATGCCTGAGTAAAACCAGCCCAAGCTCTAAAACCGGTCATGACCGGTCACATAAATGCAGAAAAGACCACCGCATACACAAGTGCGGTGGTCTTTTTTGGTGGAAAAACACTCTTGTATCCCACATATTAGCAACGGTGCACAAAAATCGAGGATATTTTTTGTGAACGAAAATGGCTGAAAGTGATTGATTTTGACGGGACTTTTGCTATAATAAAGATGCAAACAACCAAAACACGTCATGACCGTGCAGAAACGGTCAGGCGTGGGAAAGAAGGGGAAAGACACCATGCTGGCAGAGGAACGTTTTGCACTGATCTTAGAGCAGCTGAACGAAAAGCGCACCGTGACGGTGCAGCAGCTGTGCGAGGCGCTGCACAGCAGCGAATCAACCATCCGGCGTGACCTGACCGAGCTGGACCGGCAGGGCAGGCTGACCAAGGTGCACGGGGGAGCCACCCTGCCGGACAGCCGTTTTCTGGCAGACGAGCCCACCATGGAAGCAAAAGAGACGCTGGCTGTGGCAGAAAAGCGCAGCATTGCCGCAGCCGCCGCAGCGCTCATCACCGCCGAGGATTTTGTGTTCATTGATGCAGGCACCACCACGCTGGAGCTGGTGCGGGCGCTGACGGGTGCGGCGCTCAAGGCTACCTATGTGACTAACGGCGTGGCGCACGCCCGGCTGCTGGCGCAAAAGGGCTGCCGGGTGTATCTGCCCGGCGGGCTGCTGCGTCCCCAGACCGAGGCCATCGTGGGCGCCCCGGCGGTCAGCAGCATCCAGCAATATAACTTCACCAAAGCATTCATGGGCGCCAACGGCGTGGCACTGGAAGCGGGCTTTACCACCCCGGACCCCGAGGAAGCAGCCGTAAAGGCCGCAGCCGTCCACCGCGCAAGGGAAAGCTGGTTCCTTGTGGACGATGCAAAGTTTGCAAAAATTTACCCGGCGGTCATCACGGACCTGCACGGCGGTGCCATCCTGACCAACCGCTGCCCGAACCCGAAATATAAGCAGTATACATTCGTGAAGGAGGCAGAAGTATGATCTATACCGTTACTTTTAACCCGGCCATCGACTATGTTGTGCGTCTGGACGCACCGCTGGAGGTGGGCGCAGTGAACCGCGCCCAAGGTGAGGACTGCGTGCTGGGCGGCAAGGGCATCAACGTGTCCGGCGTGCTGGCGCAGCTGGGCTGTGAGAGCGTGGCGTTGGGCTTTGTGGCGGGCGAGACCGGCGCATGGCTGGAGCGCGGTCTGGCGGCGCAGGGACTGAAAACCGATTTTGTGCATCTGGAAAACGGCATGACCCGCATCAACGTCAAAATCAAGGCAGGGCAGGAGACCGAGCTGAACGGCGCAGGCCCTGCCATCCCGGAAAGTGCTTTGCAGCAGCTGGAAGCCCAGCTGGACAAGCTGACCGAGGGCGACATCCTCATTCTGGCGGGCAGCATCCCGGCAAGCCTGCCACAGAGCGTCTACGAGCGGCTGCTGGCGCGGCTGCAGGGCAAGGGCGTGCGCGCGGTGGTGGATGCCACCCGCGACCTGCTGGTGAACGTGCTGCCCTATCACCCCTTCCTCATCAAGCCCAACAACCATGAGCTGGGCGAGATCGTAGGCAAGGTGTTGGCCAGTGACGCCGAGATCGTGGCTGCTGCCCGTACTTTACAGGAAAAGGGCGCCCGCAACGTGCTGGTGAGCATGGCAGGGGACGGTGCGCTGCTGCTGGACGAGCAGGGACAGGTGCACCGCATCGGCTGCCCCAAGGGCAAGGTGGTCAACAGCGTGGGCGCAGGCGACAGCATGGTGGCCGGTTTTGTGGCCGGGTATCTGCAAAGCCGCAGCTACGCGCAGGCACTGCGTCTGGGCACTGCCTGCGGCAGCGCCACGGCTTTCAGCCTTGGGCTTGCCACAAAGGAAAAGATCGACGAGCTGCTGGCGCAGCTTTGATAGGATAAAAGGAACAAAGGAGGAACGTTTATGCGCATTACCGAGTTATTTACCGCACAGTCCATTGCGCTGGACGAGGCGCTGCAGACGCAGGAGCAAATCCTGAGCCGACTGGTAGAGCTGCAGGCTACCCACGGCAATATTACCGACAAGGAAGCCTACAAAAAGGCACTCTACGCCCGCGAGGCCGAGGGCTCTACCTATGTGGACAACGGCATCACTGTGCCCCACGCCAAGACCAATGTAGTTACCCGCCCCAGTCTGGCCGCTCTGCGGCTGAGCACCCCGGTGCAGTACAACGCCGAGGATGACGGCACCACCGACCTGCTGTTTGCCATTGCCGCACCGGAAAACGGCAGCTTGCACGTTGATATGCTGGCCCGCATGATGCAGATGCTGATGAACGAGGACTTTGTGGAAAAGCTCAAAGCCGCCAAGACCCCCAAGGAGTTTTTGGAGTGCATCGACGCACAGGAGGAAGCACAGTTCGGCGCAGAAAGCTTTACCCAGCAGGCCATCCCGCAGGACGGCTACCGCATTCTGGCTGTGACCGCCTGCGTCAACGGCATCGCCCACACCTACATGGCCGCTGAGGCGCTGACCAAGGCCGGTGACAAGCTGGGTCTGCCCACCAAGGTGGAGACCAATGGCTCGGACGGCGCAAAGAACATTCTGACCCGCGCCGAGATCGCCGCTTGTGACGGCATCATCGTGGCAGCGGAGAAAAAGGTGGACACCGCCCGCTTTGACGGCAAGCCGGTGCTGTTCACCCGCGTGGATGACGGCATCCACAAGCCGGAGGAGCTCATCAAGAAGATCGCTCACGGCGAGGTGCCGGTGTACCACGCCGAGGGCGGCGCAGCAGCCGAGGACGACACCGCAGGTAAGGACAGCTTCGGTCGCAGCCTGTACAAGAACCTGATGAACGGCGTTTCCCACATGCTGCCCTTCGTGGTGGGCGGCGGCATCATGATCGCGCTGGCCTTCCTGCTGGACGATTACACCATCGACCCCTCCAACTTCGGCATGAACACCCCCATCGCCGCCTTCTTCAAGACGGTGGGCAGCGCCGCCTTTGGCTACATGCTTCCCATTCTGGCAGGCTTCATCGCCATGTCCATCGCCGACCGTCCCGGCCTGGCCGTGGGCTTTGCGGGCGGCGTGCTGGCCATGAACGGCACCAACTTTGCAGGCCTTGCCAATGGTGAGACCACCGGCATCTCCGGCGGCTTCCTGGCCGCTCTGCTGGCCGGTTTCGTGGCCGGTTATGTGGTGGAGTTCCTCAAGAAGATCACCGAAAAGCTCCCCGCCAGCCTGAACGGCATCCGTCCCATGCTCATCTACCCGCTGGGCGGCATCCTCATCGTGGGTGCTGTCATGTGCGGTATCAATCCCATCATGGGTATGATCAACACCGCCATGACCAACTGGCTGAACGCCATGGGCGGTACCTCCAAGGTCCTGCTGGGTGCGATCGTGGCCGGTATGATGAGCATCGACATGGGCGGCCCCTTCAACAAGGCGGCTTACGTCTTCGGCACCGCAGCCCTCGCCTCCGGCAACTATGAGGTCATGGCCGCTGTCATGGTGGGCGGCATGGTGCCTCCCATCGCCATCGCCCTCTCCACCACCTTCTGCCCCAGGAAGTGGACTCCTGATGAGCGCCGCAACGGCATCGTCAACTACATCATGGGCCTCTGCTTCGTCACCGAGGGCGCGATCCCTTACGGAGCGGCTGACCCGCTGCGCGTCCTGCCCAGCTGCGTCATCGGTGCGGCCCTCTCCGGTGCGCTGTCCATGACCTTCGGCTGCGCCCTCCGCGCCCCTCACGGCGGCATCTTCGTCTTCCCGGTCGTTGACCATGCCGTGATGTACTGTGTGGCTCTGGCGGTCGGCAGCGTCGTGGGTGCGGTCATCCTGAGCCTGCTCAAGAAGACCCGCACCGAAGAATGATCAGGCGATCCTCCTCCTTTTCAAGTATAAACAGCCAAAGGCCCCCATCCGGCAGATACCGGATGGGGGCCTTTGGCGTGTAAGATACAGTTAAAAAGGCTCTCCCCTTGGGAGAGGCTTGGCAGAGCCATAAAA
>OGGD01001481.1_pt1 | contig 11399 bp, 9 predicted proteins | sample 1571091 | NCBI WGS metagenome assembly OGGD01 (sample SAMEA2582073, study PRJEB24529) | metagenome | biome: Human gut stool | place: China | collected 2011
AGCATATGTTGGATGGTGTTAAAGGACATCGGCCCGCCACGCTTGTTCTTGATGCCCTTTTCGTTCAGCCAGTCCCGGATCTCCCGCATGGTCTGACCATCGTTGTACCGCTGAAAGGTCTCAGCTACAAAAGGCGCGGTCAAGGGGTCAATCTCAAAACGGCGGTCGGCATTGATGGTGTACCCGAATGGAATCGCACCACCGGTGAACTTGCCTTTGAGGGCATTCTCGGTCATACCGCGAATCACTTTCTCGGACAGGTCAGCAGAGTAATATTCGGCGTAGCCTTCCAGCACTGATTCCAGAATGATGCCCTCCGGCCCCTCGGAAATGATTTCCGTTGCCGACATGAGCTTGACACCGTTCTTCTTCAGCTGGGTTTTGTACCGTGCGCTATCGTAGCGGTTCCGGGCAAAACGATCGAGTTTCCAGACCAGAACGATGTCAAACAGCTTCTTGTCGCTGTCCTTTATCATCTGTTGGAACTGAGGACGGTTGTCTGTCTTGGCAGAGATGGCACGGTCAATGTAGTGCTTGACGATGGTAATGCCGTTCTTTTCAGCATAAGCTGTGCACTCCCGAATCTGGCCTTCGATGGATTCTTCACGCTGGTTATCCGATGAATAGCGGGCATAGATCACAGCGGTCATGGTGGGGGCTCCTTTCACTCTGTATGGAGATAAATGTAGCCACAGTATATTTCGTATAATATATACCATATTTTATGAGGCATTACAAGACATTTTTCTAAAAAAAGCGAAGAAAACGCGAGCATCCAGAAGAAAACTGCTACAGATAAAGCAATTCTTGTCAAAACCCCCAAAGTAGCACCATAAAAATCATACAGATTGACGAAAAGGCTTTGTTTTATAGTTCTTTTGCCTTTTTGATTGCCGCAAATTATTTCGTGGACACTCCTGTGGGAACATGGTACACTGAATGCGTCCAAAGGGCACAAACAAAAGAACTCGTCGTTAGCATCTTTTGTAGATATTGCTCTCGGACGCACAGTATTGGATTCAAGCAGCCTGTGGCTGTATGGATGCACGGTATCATTCATTGATGGAGGTAATCAATTATGAAGAAGATCATCCTGCTTTGCAGCAATGGTATGTCCACCAGCATGATGGTGGCAAAGATGAAGGAAGCCGCCAAAAAGATTGGTTATGACTGTACTATTGCGGCCTATGCTCTGTCTGCCGCCAGCGAGGTGACTGCCGATGCCGACTGCATTCTGATCGGACCTCAGGTCAAACACAAGCTGGGCGAGGTACAGGCTGCCTGCCCCGGCATCCCCGCCGCCCCCATTGATATGAAAGACTATGGCATGATGAACGGCGTAGCCGTCCTCAAGGCCGCCCGCAAGATGATGGGCGAGGAGGTCTAATAATCATGGCAAAGATAAACTTCTCCGAGACGCTGACGCTTGCCAGTGACAAGGTCAGCCGCAATATCTACCTGCAATCCATCTCGCAGGGCTGCATGAGTATGCTGCCCGTCGTCATCATCGGTTCGTTCGCCAGCCTGTTCAGCGGCCTACCGGTGAATTTCTGGCAAAACTTCATCCAGTCCACCGGCATTTCCGGCATTCTGGCGGCCGTCGTGTCGGCGACCACCAACATGCTGGGCGTCTTCTTTACCTACGGCGTCGCCTCTGCCTACGCCGAAAAGCTCAAAATCACCAACAAGGTGGCTGTCATCCTGGCCCTGGTGGTCTACATTGCCCTGCTGCCCACCGCTACTCTGGATACCGGCACCACTACCCCCAGCACCAGCTATATGGGCACCTCCGGCATGATTGTCGGCTTTCTACTGGCTTTCCTCACGGTTCGGCTGTACAAGGCCATCGTGGACGCCAACATCGTCATCAAGATGCCTGCCGGCACCCCGGACTACGTCTCGAACACCTTCGTCTCCCTGATTCCTGGTTTTATCGTGGTAATCGCCGCCATGATACTACGCGGTCTGTTCAGCCTGACTCCTTGGGGCAACATCTTTGATTGCCTGTACAACCTGCTGCAGATTCCTCTGACCGCGTTGATCGGCAGCAACGTCATCTCTCAAATGATCCTGCAGATCATCGGCCAGGTATGCTGGGCCCTCGGCATCCACCCCGGCTTCCTCACCAGCGCGACCGGCCCCATCATGTTCGGTCTGGACGGTATGAACCAGGCTGCCTACGCTGCCGGTCAGCCCATTCCCAACATCATCGGTATGGCCTTTTCCTACTCGATGACCATTGCCGTCCTCTACCCGGCCTTTGCGCTGGCCGTCCTGATCTTCTCCAAGTCGAATCAGCTTAAGACCGTCGGCAAAATTTCCATCGCACCCGCCTTCTTCGGCATCTCTGAGCCGCTAATGTTCGGCGTTCCCGTCGTTATGAACCCCTTTATGGCCATCCCCTGGATTATCTCCCCAACGGTTAATGTTCTGCTGGGCTGGCTGGCCTGCTCCTCTGGCCTGGTCGCTCGATACGCCGGCGTCACTGTCTTTAACTTCCCGATGGGCGTCACGGGTATCCTGAATGGCAGCTTCACCATCGCCATTCTGGAGGTCGTGGTCTGCATCATCGACATCCTGATCTTCATGCCCTTTGTCCGCATCCAGGATAAGAAGTACCTTGCTGAAGAAAAGGCAGCGGCAGAAGCGGAACAATAACGCGCGTTTCTCTTATTCTCTTTTTCCCCGCAGCCATGTGGGCGACGCCGTGCGCTGCCTGCACGGCTGCTTTTAATGATTTTAATGAAAGGATTCTACGATGCACATTGCGTTTGTATCCCTTGGGGCCTTTGGCCACATTAACCCCACTCTGGCCCTTGTCACCGAGCTGGTCAAACAGGGCGTTCGGGTAACTTATTTTACGACCGAGGCTTTTCGGAACATTATTGAACCCACCGGCGCAAAGTTTGTCGCCGTCCCATCCTGGATGGCGGAAAACGACAAGCACAACGACGGCGAGAAAAAAGAGGACGACGGCGGTGTGGCAGCTGCGGTGCCTTTCCTCTTTTTGAACGAGGCCGGAGCCTACATCGACACCATCCTCGATACCCTCCATGACGATAAGCCCGACGCCATCGTCCACGACTTTGCCGGCATCGCCGGCACCATCGCCGCCGACAACCTGAACGTGCCCAATGTCATGCTGTACACCAGTTACCCTTCCAACGACAGCTATTCGGTGGCCGCCGGTTTTGAAAGCTGCCCTGCAGACCATCCGCTGCGCAAGGCTGCCGCCGGTATTGCGGCAGGCTACGCCGAAAAGTATGGCTGCCGGGTCATGACCGTAAAAGAGATTTTTGACGGACACGGGGATTTCAACCTGGTCATGATGCAGAAAAAACTGGTGCCCAATTACGAGAGCTTCGATGACAGTTTTGTGTTCACCGGCGTTCAGATTGGCAAGCGGACCGCCTTCGGCAGCTGGAAAGCCCCCGACAACGGCAAACCTCTGCTGTATTCCTCCCTGGGCACCGCCTTCAACAACTGGCCCGAATACTATCCCATCCTGTTTGATGCAGTCCGGGATCTGGATATCAATGTGTTTGCCGCCCTCGGCTCCATCGACCCGGCCAGCCTGAAAGACATCCCGGCCAATGTGGAAGTCGGCCAGATGGTGCCTCAGCTGGACATCCTTTCTCAGGCGTCGGTGTTTATCACCCATGCCGGGATGGGCGGCACCGGCGAAGCCATTTATTACGGCGTGCCCATGATCGCTATCCCGCAGATGGAGGAGCAGGCCATCACCGCCCGGCAGATCGAGAAACTGGGGCTGGGCGTTGCCTTTCTGGATAAGAGCGCCATCACCAGCGAGGCGCTGAAAACTGCCATCCAGAAGCTTCTCACTGAGCCCTCCTACAAGGCTGCGGCGGAGCAATTCAGCGCGGACATGAAGACCCTGGGCGGAGCCAAAGCATCGGCAGAGGCGCTGCTGCATTTCCTCAGCAAGCCGTAAAGGAGAAAGAACTATGCCGAAATTTCCTGAAAATTTTTTGTGGAGCGCATCCACTGCGGCCACCCAGATCGAGGGCGGCTGGAACGCCGACGGCAAGGGCGAGTCCATCTGGGACACGCTGGTTCATGACGGCACTGGCCGCATCGCCCACAGCGAAAATGCCGACACCTCCATCGACTTTTATCACCGCTGGAAAGAGGACGTGGCCCTGATGAAACAGATGGGCCTGAAAGCCTACCGCTTCTCGATCAGCTGGCCTCGCATTCTGCCCGAGGGGGTGGGCCAGGTCAATCAGGCAGGGGTGAAATTCTACCAGGACCTCTGTGACGAGCTGCTGACAAACGGCATCCAGCCTCTGGTGACCCTCTATCACTGGGACCTTCCCACTGCTCTCTATCGAAAAGGCGGCTGGAAGAACCCTGAGATCGTCGAATGGTTTGCCAACTATGTGGACGCGGCCTCGAAGGCCCTCAGCGGCCGTGTCTCCTACTGGATGACCTTCAACGAGCCGCAGATGTTCTGTGGGCTGGGACTGGTGGCCGGAGTCCACGCCCCCTTTGAGCACAACGACGATGCCGCCATGATGGCGGTGACTAAAAACATCCTGCTGGCCCATGGCCGGGCGGTGAAGATTCTACGGAAAAACTGCCCCGGCGCCAAAGTGGGTATGGCCCCTACCGGCGACTGCTGCCTGCCCAAAGACGACTCCCCCGAAGAAGTGGAGAAAGCCCGGCAAAAATCTCTGTCCGAATATCCGGGCTATATCATGTCCAACACCTGGTGGGCAGACCCCGTCTTTTTGGGACGCTATCCCGACTGGGCGGCAGATAAATTCGGCGGTTTGCTTTACACCATGACCGATGCGGAATGGGCGCTTGTCTCCCAGCCGCTGGACTTTTACGCCTACAACTGCTATCAGGGCACGGTGGACCTGGTGCCTGACCCGTCCCGATACGACGAATACGCCTACCAGGGCAGTCCCCAGACGGCCACGGCTTGGAACATCACCCCCAAGGTGCTCTATTACGCCAGCAAGTTTTGGTATGAGCGGTATCATCTGCCTATCCTTATCACCGAAAACGGCTATTCGGGGCTGGATCATGTGATGCTGGACGGCAAAGTCCATGACCCGCAGCGCATCGACTTTCTGCACCGGTATCTGCGGGAGGTGGCCCACGCGATCGAGGACGGTATCCCGGTGATTGGTTACTCGGTCTGGAGCCTGTTCGATAACTTCGAGTGGGCGGCGGGCTACAGCTGCCGCTATGGCCTGATCTATGTGGACTACCCGACACTGAAACGGACCGTCAAGGATTCCGGCTGGTGGTACCGGGATGTGATTGCCGGGAACGGCAGCAACTTGTAAAACATCATATTTTGAAAAGTGAGGGCTTATTACAATGAAACGCAAAGAAATTTTGGACCGGATGGGCCTATGTCTGCCGCAAGGCAAGCAGATTCGCGTTGTCATCTCCAGCGACGTCAGCAACGAGGCGGATGATCCCTTTGCCATTGTCCATCAGCTTTTGACCCCCATCTTCGATGTGCGCGGGGTGATCGCCGCCCACTACGAGGGCAAGACTCACGGCGACCGGCAGTCGATGGAGAACAGCTACCGGATGCTGACCGCCCTGATGGAAGCCACCGGGATGACTGACGTGCCCATGCTGCGCGGCTGCGCGACCCCACTTGCCGGTGAGCATGATACGCCGGACGCAGAGGGGGTCCGTTTCCTGATCGAGGAAGCACAGCGTGACGATCCCCGTCCCCTCTATGTGACAGTACAGGGCGCGCTGACCGACGTGGCCGCTGCTCTCAACCGCTGCCCGGCCATTGCCGGGAAGATGACGGTGGTCTGGATCGGCGGTATGCCTTACCCCAAGGGGGGCTGCGACTTCAACATGAAGCAGGACCTGGCAGCCGCACGCGCTGTCTTTGGCAGCGAGGTAGCGCTCTGGCAGCTCCCGGTCAATGTTTACGGCACGGTGGAGGTGACGATGGCCGAAATAGCCCACAAAATCCGCCCCTGCGGAACAGTTGGGCGCTACCTGTACGACATGATGGAGCAGTATAACCTCACCAACAACGAGCCGTATACTCTGCGCAAGGGGGAGAGCTGGAACTTTGGCGATTCGCCGGTGGTGGCGGCCCTGCTGGGCTGCGACTGGCGGCAGAATTTCCACATGGAACCCGCCCCCGCGGACGGTGGGCGCTATCTGCCTGGGAGTGGGCGGGCTATCCGGGTCTACGATTCAGTGGACGTGCGCTTTTTGCTGGAGGACTTTTTTGCAAAGCTCGCTCTCTGCTATGGGCCGAGGACAAACAAAGCGTGAAGCCGCGCCGCTTGGGTGCAAACTGACGAATCCTGTTCCGGTTTCCTGTCAAAAATGACGAAGCCAAGGACGTGCAGGGCCGGCTGTCGTCTTTGACGGCGGCAAAAAACTTCGTGGAAAAACCGGCGCGGAACTGGTACACTGGTAGTGTCAGAAAAGAGTGTGCGTGATCGAAAGGAGTAGGGAAAAATGAAGATCATTTTCCGGGCCGACGACCTGGGTTTCAGTGAGGCGGTCAATTATGGCATCCGCAAGGCCATCGTAGACGGGGTCATCACCTGTACCGGTCTGATGCCCAATATGCCGTATGCAGCCGCTGGTTATGCGCTAGTAAAGGACACCGGCGTCGAGGTGGGCCAACACACCAATATCTGCGTAGGCCGACCACTGACCGATTCGGCCCGTATTCCTTCCCTGGTACAGCCCAGCGGCGAATTCTGTACCAGCCGCGAAATACGCGCCCGAAAACAGGATACCATCGTCCTGGAAGAAGTGGAACTGGAGATTCAGGCGCAGCTCGACCGCTTCTGCGCCATCACCGGGCGGGATCCCGCTTACTTCGAAGGACACGCGGTTATGTCGCCTAACTTTTTCCAGGGGTTGAAGAATGTGGCTGCCCGTAATGGCCTGCTCTACTGCGACCCGGTGGATCCGCAGTGGTCGGTCGAACACGGCATCCAGTGCTCTGCTTTCTATCGACTCGACGAGCGCGGCCTCTACGATGTGCGCAAGTTTGTTTTTGAGGACGAGGCCGGGCTGCGCGGCAAAGAGTGTTCGGTGCTGGTTTTTCATCCAGGGTGGCTGGACCAGTATCTGCTGGAACATTCTTCCTATACCTTCATCCGCCCGATGGAGACCGATTTTCTGTGCAGCCAGGAACTGAAAGATTGGCTGGCTGCCAACTACGTGGAACGGACCACTTTCGCCCGCCGGGCTGCCGAAGTGAAAAAAGAACAGGAAGAACGCCATGCTTGACAGCAACCTCATGAGCCTGCTCACTCTTTTGTCGGAGAACGACTATCTCACAGCCCAAACATTGGCTGTCAAAAGTGGCGCCAGCAGCCGTACTGTGCAGACCCGCATCGGGCAACTGCGCGCGGAACTGGAAGGTCACGGTGCAACTGTTGAGTCGCGCCAACGCCACGGCTACCGCCTCCGAGTGGAGGACCGCAACGCCTACGAGACATGGTACAACGAAAACCGGCACTCTTTGGCCTCCGCCGTCCCCAATACAGTAGAGGATCGCTTCCGCTTCCTGCTGGCTTGCTTTTTGGACGGCGAGGAATACTTCAAGCTCGATGACCTCAGCGAGGAGTTGTATGTATCCAGCAAGACCCTGTCGGCCGAGCTGAGGCAGGTGGAGTTCGTTCTGGGGCAGTATAACATTACCTTGAAGCGTAAACCTCACTACGGTGTGCGTGCGCATGGCAGTGAATTTGACCGCCGCCGCTGTTATATGGACTACCTGGTCCAGTCTCAAAACTCCCTCTTTGCTGACCAGCGTGACCAGGCCGAGATGCTGCCCAGGATCGGCGAGGTTCTGCTGGACATGATGATACGCCAGCGGATCAAATTTACGGAGGCAGCTTTTCAGAACATCGTCATCTATCTGTATGTAGCCTTCCTGCGCAGCGGCGCGGGCCACCTAGCTGCCGCCAAGCCCGGCGAGCTGGCCCAGGTGCAGGCCATGCCTGAATACCAGGCCGCTCTGATGTTGGCCGACAGGCTGTGTCAGGCGGGCATCGAAATTGCGCCGGAACCGGCCGAGACGATGTACATTGCCATTTACATCGCAGGACGGCGCAGCTTGGGCGAGGGCTACCATCCCCAGTCCAGTCCAGTGGTCCAGGAAAACGTCAACCGGCTGACCACCATCTTGCTGGATTGCGTGCAGCGGGTCTACAACCTTAATTTTCGCGATAATCTCAACGTCCGCATCTCGCTGTACAACCACATCGTCACCTTCAACATACGGATGAAGTACGGCATCCAGATGGAGAACCCCATCCTGGAAGAGATCAAGCAGAACTACCCCTTCGCCTTTGCGATGGCCCAGCGTGCTATGGCTGAGTACGAAAAATTCTATAGCAGGCCAGTGCCCGAATCCGAGACGGGATACTTTGCCATTATTCTGGAAATGGCACTGGAATCTCTTAAAGCGCAGATTGAGAAAAAGAACATCCTTCTGGTCTGTATGACGGGCAAGGCTAGCAGCCGACTGCTGGCCTTCCGTTTCCGCAACGGGTTCGGAGTCTACATCGACCGACTGGATGTGTGTAGCATGTACGAATTCGAGCGATATGACTTGAGCCGGGTGGACTACGTCTTTACTACCGTGCCGCTGCAGACCGCGACCGCCGTCCCTATCTACCAGATCGGCAACTTCCTCGACGCCAGCGATGTGCCGCAGGTCCGCAGGCAGCTGGAACTGGGCAGCGTCAACTTCCTGAAAGACTACTATCGGCCCGATCTGTTCTTCCCGCATGTGCAGGGAAACACACGGGAGGAAGTCATCCGGCAGATGTGTCAGCTGATGGGCAAAGTTTACCCCCTGCCTGAGGGCTTCTGTGACTCGGTGCTGGAGCGGGAGGCGATGGGCGGCACCGACTTCGGCCACCTGGTGGCCATCCCACACCCGGCTGACAAACTAGTCAAGGAGAACGTGGTCTGCGTCGGCATTCTGGACAAGCCCGTCCTCTGGTCGGTCAACAAGGTTCAGCTTGTGATCCTAGTGGCTATCTATGACTCCGCCTCGGCCCAAACCCAGAAGTTTTACCAGCTGACCACCGCCCTGATCACCGACGAAGTGCGGGTCAAGCGGATCATCAGTCGGCGGCAGTATCTCCATTTTATGAAACTGTTCCAAGAATAAGCCGAAAACGAAAGGAGAGCAAAATCCATGAGCCTTCCAAAAGACTTTTTGTGGGGCGGCGCGGTGGCCGCCAACCAGTGCGAGGGCGCTTACCGCGAGGACGGAAAGGGTCTAAATATCGCCGACGTGATGACCATCGGCAGCAAGGACAAAAAGCGCCAGATCACCGACGGTGTGGTGGATGGCCTCTACTACCCTAACCACGAAGGGATCGACTTCTACCACCGCTACAAGGAGGATATCAAGCTCTTTGCCGAGATGGGATTCAAGTGCTTCCGTACTTCTATTGCGTGGAGCCGCATCTTCCCTCAGGGGGACGAACCCTCTCCCAACCCCGCCGGCCTCCGATTCTACCATGACCTGTTTGACGAGTGTCATAAGTACGGCATTGAGCCGGTGGTGACCATCAGCCACTACGAGATGCCCCTCGGCCTCGTGCAGAAATACGGCGCATGGCGCAGCCGCAAGCTGGTGGATTTCTTCGAGCGCTACTGCCGCACCATCTTCACCGAATACAAAGGCAAGGTCAAATACTGGATGACCTTCAACGAGATCAACGCCATCGAATTTGGCCCCTGGAACCCGGCCGGCCTATTGATCACTCCCGGCGAAAATCGGGAGCAAGTCATCTACCAGGCAGCCCATCACCAGTTTGTAGCCAGCGCCAAAGCGGTGCTGCTGGGCCACCAGATCGATCCGGAGAACAAAATCGGCTGCATGACCCTGTTCGGCGTGGTCTACCCCGAAACCTGTCACCCACTGGACGCTAAGGCCGCTGACGACATGATGTCCACCATGCTGGCCTTCGCCGACGTGCAGTCCCGCGGCGAATATCCGCCCCACCTGCTGAAAAATCTGGAGCGCCACGGCATAGCTATCCAGATGGAGCCGGGCGACCTCGACCTGCTGCGCCGCGGTACGGTGGATTACATCGGCTTCAGCTACTATATGTCGATGGTGCAGGCAGGCCGTCCCACCGAGGCAGGCCAGGCCAAAGGCAATGTGGTGGCTGGCGTGGTCAACCCCTACCTGCCCTCCAGCGAGTGGGGCTGGCAGGTGGATCCGATGGGCCTGCGGCTGACGCTGCGGCTGCTCTACGGCCGCTACCAGAAGCCGCTGTTCATTGTGGAGAATGGCCTGGGCGCAACGGACACCGTTGAGACGGACGGTTCCATCCACGACAGTTACCGCATCGAATACCTGCGAGAGCACATTCGGGCCTTCAAAGCCGCGGTGGAGGAAGACGGCATCCCTCTGATGGGTTATACCCCTTGGGGCTGCATCGATCTGGTCTCGGCCGGCACCGGCGAGATGAAAAAGCGCTACGGCTTCATCTATGTAGACCGGGACGATGAGGGCCATGGCACCCTAGCCCGCAGCCGCAAGGATAGTTTCTATTGGTATAAAAAGGTAATCACTTCCAACGGCGAAGACCTCACATAAACAATACGTAAAAACAGCACAAAGGAGATATCACTATGGCAGAAATGACGGAACAGGAAGAACTGCAGATTTTTCAACTGATCACTGCGGCGGGCAGCGCCAAGAGCACCTTCATGGAGGCCCTTTATAAGGCCAAAGAGGGCAAATACGACGAAGCCGAAAAGCTCTTCAAAGAAGCCGACGGCTACTTTGTCGAAGGGCACCATGCCCACACGGCCATGATTGAGGCCGAAGGGCAGGGCGTCGAGACCACTGTTCGCCTGGTATTGGCCCACGCTGAGGACCAACTGATGAGCGCCGAGCTGACCAAGACGATGGTTGAGGAGATGATCGCCCTCTACAAAAAGCTGGATCAGCTGAAAAATAAGTAAAAACCTCCCGTTTCCGCAGCCATGCGAGCAATGCTGTGCGTTGCCTAGGTGGCTGCTTTTTGTAACAGGTCCAGAAAATCTTCGTGCATCTTTAACAATAGAAAAGATTACACTTTGTGGTCTCTGTTAAATTGCAAGTTACCTGCTTGACAGAATACCACCTCTCATGGTATTCTCTTACCCATCCCGGCCACTTTAGTATGCTAAACAGCCGCCCCGCAACCGCACCGAACCATTTTGCCGCCGCTTTCCTCCGACAAAATCCTTTGGTCTTTTGCGGGGCGGTTTTTTTATTTCCCGAGAGAATTTGCAGCCGGGCGACCGGCCTGCAATTCTTCATACCCGAACCTTGAAAATTTCATGAGCCGACCGGACGTGATACCGACTTTCCGTCAACGCCGCTGCACAAACAGGGGCAGGAACTTCGT
>OGGD01001484.1_pt1 | contig 11378 bp, 13 predicted proteins | sample 1571091 | NCBI WGS metagenome assembly OGGD01 (sample SAMEA2582073, study PRJEB24529) | metagenome | biome: Human gut stool | place: China | collected 2011
GAAATCTATAAACACCAATTTTCACATATTTTAATATAGAAACTGGATCGACTTCATAATTTCTTAAAATATCTGGTGAAAGTTCCTCACATAAATCAGGGTATAATTTTTTATAGCTTTCATAATATCTTTTTAAAGCTGCACATATATCAAATAAAAATTCTTGTTTAATACTATTAAAATATTCAATATTTTTTTCAATATATTCTAGAGAAATGTCTCTATCAAACAACACTTCTATGTCATATTTAAAAATACTTGAATAAAATGTCCCTACCATAAACCCTAAGTCATTCTCTCTCAAATCTTTTATCATTATTCCAATCCTCCTGTATTTTATTTATTTTTTCCAATTATAATACCAACCCGTTTGGTTTGGATTAAACAATTCAAATAATAAATTTATTTCTCCAACACCTCCCATATGTCCAAAGTAATCGTTGATTGCACTCGGAATTAATTGCATCGTTATCATGTCATTGCATTCATGCCATGTGTAATTCATTCCCCTATCCCTACTAATTTCTGCCAATGTATGACCTTGACCAGCCAATTCATCAGCGTGAGAGAAGTTATAGCTTCTTCCACTTTCACCACCATGCATATTAAACAATTGTATTTCTACTTCTGCAAACTTTGAAAAATCTGGAATTCCATCTTTATATGTAATTCCTTCCAATCCTTTTTGTCTTAAAAGTACTTGTATATCAGGATCTGTAGGAATAAACATACTTTCCCCTCTCTGTCCTGTCCATGTTCCTAATGCAGATTTTTCACCCGGAGTTGCCGAAATACGTTTATGATATTGCACTTCCTCATATGTATCTAATTGTGATGCTGTTTTTCCATTTAAACATAAGACATGTCCACTCGGGTCATAATATATCACCGGGTTATTTGCACAATACGCATACAGATTCAGTCCATCCCTACGGAAGGTATCCTCCTGTAGGAATCGTCCGATAGCAGGATTATAGAATCTCGCCCTTAGATAATACTGCCCCGCAGCGCCATCATACATCTGCCCGGTATAAGTCACCCGGTTAGGTATATCCCCCATCTCTTTCAGAATGTTCCCAAAGGCATCGTAGCGGTAGGTTTTCTGAATTTCTTGGTTATGATCCAGAAGGAGCAGGGTACTCCCCATTTCATCCTGGACAAAATAATTTCTCTCCCTTCCGTTTCTGCTCTGGAAAATCGGCTGATATCCCCTTGCATAGCTGATTTTCTCTTCTGCACTACTTTCCTCTACCAGCTCTCCCCTGTCAAACAGAAAACGAATGATTTTTCCATTCTCTTCTGTTTCATAACGCAAACCCTCGCCGTCATACCAATTCATCTGCTGCAGTTTTTCTGTTACTCCATCTGCTTTTTTCGCAATGACGCCCACCTGACGGTTTGCAACATCATAGTTGTACTGCTTCCGATTCCCTTTTCCCTGTTTCTCCAGCAGGTTTCCCTGTCTGTCATAAAGGTACCTGAACGTGTCCGCTCCTCTTTGAAGATTTCTCCTCTTCCCTGTCCTGCACCGCACTGATAAGGCGGTTCATACAGTCGTATGCATATTCGTTCTGGTAAGTTTCACCGCTCTTCTTGATACAGTTGCCATTCCCGTCATAAACATAGTCAAAATTCAGCAGCACTTGCCCCTGTCCGGTCAACGTTACCAGACTGGACAATTCCCCGTCCTCCCGATAGCTGTATTCCGTCTCCACACCGTTTCCATATCGGAGTTTTCGGATCTGCCCGGCTCCGGTGTAATCATATTCCGCCAGCACATCTTCCTTGTCTCCAGACACCCGTTTCAAGCGGTTCAGCATATCATAAGAATAGTATATAACATTTCCCGTACTATCTGCAAGACTGCTCAGGTTACGGCAGGGCTTTCTTCTGTGATCAGCTGGTTCTTCTCATTATAGAGATAACGGACTTCTCCCTATGCATCCGTCTTCCGGATTCTGTTCCCGGCTTTGTCATAGGCACAGCAAACAGAAGCGCCGTTCCGCCGCTCTTCCAGAAGCTGTCCCCGTACATCATAAGCATAGGAGATATCCAACGCATTATTCCCTGCGGTAATTTCGGAAGTAATGCCGCCAAGAGTTACACCTGCCTTCGCTGTGCGGTTACCGTTGCCGTCATACCGGTATGCAAAGGAGAGCAGGACATCTTCTCCCGCCTTGGTTTCCAGTGTGCGGACATTTCCGTCCCCGTCATAGGTATAGGCGGTTTCCACACCGTTACCATAATGAATGCGGCTTCGTCTGCCCAGAATTCCGTGTAGTTATCGGGCTTTGGTTTGCCTTGCAACCTTACCATCATGCATGGCCTTATATGTGATTTCTGTTCGTCAAACCAGAGATTTGTCCATGGGTTAGTAGGTTCTCCACATCCGGCTTTCTTCGGATTCCACCTCACGATGGACACCCTTACCTTCGGCTATATCCTTTCCACTACCGGGCGGATTCCGGACTTGCACCGGTTAGAAACGTGCGCCCCAGACGCACAAGAAAAAACGCATTGTCTCCACAGCACTATGTGCTATGAAAACAGTGCGTTTTACGTCTCTAACGACAACAATATTCAGCTTTGATTTCAAATGACCTTAAATTGAGACATAATTAAACATTATACTTCATCATAAGCATCACCTAAAGAATTAAAGTCATCATCTAACCAGAATAAGCTTTTACCTTGATTACTATACAACTGCGATATTAATTCCGTAAAAGTTTGTGCAACAATAGCACATTCTCCAGCCACACCGTGTCTGTCCCAAAAGCTATCGTAGCACCTTCCTAATCTTTCTTTTGCCAAATCAATAGTAATATAATTGTTTTCGATATCTTTACCAATAATATACCACCCTGATGATATATCTTCCTCACAAAGTTCACCAACGATAATTGGGTTTGCTAATACCATTTCTTCTGGACTTACAATCCTAAATCCATACGCACTATCAGTAAAGAAAGACACACCTCCACAATTCTCATAAAACACTTTTAAATCATTAGGCAAATCAACTCCTTCACTTAAGCTTGGCAAACCACAAGGACTATATACAATACATCCTTGAGTGTTTCTAATTTTATCAAGCATATTCAAAATATCCATTTCTAATTCCTTTCTACTAATCCATAAATATAGCGATTGAATTCTCTATAATAATCATTTCTTGCAGATAAAGGAACATTTGCTGCGTCAAACATTCTTTCCGCCAATGCTTGTGCTTCTTGCGGTGACACACTTGTCCAGTCAACTTTTCCTCCTTCTTTATTACCAGTTCTCTCATACAACCAATCTCTATATACTGATTTTGTAGCTGCATGCTGTTCTGGTGTTAATGCTATTGTTGTAGATTTACTTGCCCTTGACTTATATCCATCAATATTATGAGTTGCCCATACATCTAAAACTCCATGATGATTTTCTAACCCAGGGGTTTTATCGCCATATTCAACAATATCAAACGTTTGTGTCTTACTATCGCTCTCATCAACACTTTATGTTCAAACAGTTCCTTAATTTGCTCCCGCTTCATCCAAGTAATCTGTATCACTTCATCTTTTGTAGCATTGCCTAGATCAACCTCTCCATCATATTTAAACAACCAAACATCCATCATATCATTAAAAATTTTACTCTATTTTTTTAATATCATTATTAAAGCTTGCTGATTGAGTAGTAAATAATATTTCTGAATTGGCATTATTTCTTACATATAGAACATTTATTCATATGTTTCAGTAAAGGACTCGCCATTTTTGGTAGAAAGTCTTGCTGTTCCAGAAGATATCCATTCAAGTTTACCTAAATATTTGCTATACACTCTTTCATCTGGAATTTCTGACACCAATAACTTTTCTATATAAACGTTTTTGACAGAATCCTTAAAAACCATGTATATGTTAACACTTTCTACTTCATGTAATACCTTAACCTGAACAGACATCTGTTTTAACTTCACCGGTTTATTCCAGTACCACTCATTAACATAATTTGAATCAACTATTTCGTCACATGCTTTTTGGATTTCCTCTACAGCAAAAAAATCATGTTGGGCTATTATCCCTATAGCCTCTCTTATTTTTTTAACAACATATTTCTTTTTTTCAAAACTATTCATCTCCCAAAACATGTTTATGTCAAAAAACACTTGAACACTGTATACCCCCAATAAATTTATACAATCATTTCTGGACGGCTTTTCCGCACATTCTATTAAAATTTTCCAACAATCTTTTGTATTAATGCGAGGTATAATTCTTTCTAGCATTGATGTCATACATCGAGTCATTAATTGAAATTGTCTTCTTTTTTCCTTCCAATTCAATTCATAATCCAATTTTATAGCATCAGCCGATAAATGTTCTTGATTGGTATCTCGAACATAAGGTAAATCCATTTCTATTTCTTTTAATATCATTCTCTAGTCCTCCCATGGTCTAGGGCGTCTATGCAAAGACATAGAAGTGCCTGCATTCCATAGTCTTAATGCATTTTCTCTTTCCCATTCCAAGGCACTAAGTCGATTAGGCATATCTGTTGCAACAATTGTAGAATCATACAAATTTTTTCCAGCACCCCTATTCAACCTATTGACTTGAATATTAGCTCTGGGCGATGTACCATTGAGATTCATCCTTTGTCCACTTATACCAGTCTTAACTACATCTCCAGTCTCCGTATTATAGATTTCATATCCATGCTGTGGCTTTGTACTAAGTTTACTGTTTCCGTGTACTTTAGAAGGTGTACCACTCTTGACAAAAATACAGAATACTTATGTTTTTCTAGACCAGCTACACAGTATCACATAGCTGGTCAATCATCATTAATTAGGTAATCTCATAATAAAGGCTTTTAACGCCTTTTCCCCTTTTTCTGTTTTTAATAATTCAACTGCACTTTTTCCACCAAATTTATGAAGGGGTTTATGCAACCAATCATATCCTGTAGCATCTCCTAAAATAGTGAAGATAGCATTCACAATCTCCTGTGGCACACCATCTATCTGTGTATTTACATCTTCAAAACAGCTAGCATATTTGTTCCATGCTTCTTCTTCATATTCATAAAAAAACATCTCAAGCATATCCATAGTTATTTCGTAAACGCTCCATAGCGAGTACCTTGACAACCATAAGCCGCTTTTGCGGCTTATAGTAAATTTATTTTCGGATATTTTCAGGTAGCTTTGGTGACCAGGGAAGCAGATCCTCCAGAAAACTGCGATCTGTGTCTTCCATATGTTCCGGAATCACTGTCAGCAAATGTTCAAAGTACTCGTATGGTTTTAAATTGTTAGCTTTTGCAGTCTCTGCAATGCTGTAGATCACAGCTGAAGTCTTTGCTCCGTTTATGGTATCAATGACTTCCCAGTTCTTCTTTCCGATACAGAATCCCCGGATAGCCCGTTCCGATGCATTATTGTCCATTGGAACATCTCCGTCCTGAAGGAATACCCGGAGATATTTTTCCTGATTCAGAAGGTAGGTAAATGCTGCTTCCAGCTTTCCTTTTACCACGATCTGTTCTCTTTTCTGTTTCAGGTACACAAATAAAGCATCTACCAATGGCCGGATAACCATCTGACGCTGGACAAGTCTCTCTTCAGAAGAGAGGTCTTTTAGTTTTCCTTCTTCCCGGTAGATCGCCTGGATCTGCTTCATTACCAGATAGGCAACGGATTCTTTTTTCCCCTCAGCCGGTATGGTGGCAAGGGCTTCCTCGAATCTCCGGCGCCCATGTACCCAGCAGCCTGCAATCGTCAGGTCTTCCTTCTCTTTTTCCAGGGTATGATAGACCTGATAGCCATCTGTGACACAGATACCGGAAAAATCTTTCAGGAATTCCCGGGGATGCGAGGCATTTCTGGTTCGCTGGTACTCATACAGGACGATCTGTTCTTCCGGATACATATATCCGGAACGGTACACCCACATATAGCTCTTGGATCCTGCCGGTCGTCCGTCATGGTTTACAAGCACCGGTGTCTCATCCGCCTGAATGACATGGTAATCATACAACTTCCGGTGAAGATAGTCATACAGAACAGAAAGGTATTCCTCACCCAGCCGGATCATCCAGTTCGCCATGTTCTGTCTGGTAATGGCCAGACCATAGCGTTTGAACTCCTGCTCCAGACGATACAAAGGAACTGCATTGACATATTTGCCGTTCATAATGGCCGCCGCAAGTGTGGGTGACACAGGGCTTCCATGAAGCAGTCCTTTGGGATGCTTTGCCTTTACCATGTGGTCATCTTTCTTGTCAGAATAGACTCCGATATGGTGTTCCTCTACTTCCACTTTGGCAGGAATGAACCGGTATCTGCGGGATATGGCATCCGGAAGCTGCTTCCATCCATTTTTGCCAAACTCTGCAATGAGCTCTTCCTCCGTCATGTAATGATCGATCCGTTCTGTAGGAAGACCTGACAGATCCTGATCCTTTTTGCCTTTTTTCTTTGCAGAGTGAGGAACAGGTTCCTCCAGCTGTTCCGGTTCCGGCACCTCCGGATCGTAAACAGCTTCAGCCTCATTAAAGAAGATGATCGTTCCATCTACTTCCATGAAGCTGATCTGACTTGCATCCTCCATCTTTTCAGAAGATCGTCCAAAACGGTTTCTGTTTGCCAGAACCAGCTGTTCCATCATAAGCTGCATTTTTTCGTTGAGGGAACGGACTTCTGTGGTCAGCGTCTCTAACTGTTCCTGCTGGTTCAGAAACATCTGTATCAGAAGGGACTTGTCAACAGTATTCAGTTGTTCTTCTGTGTATCTGACTGCCATGGCGGAACTCCTTTTTACTGGTTCCATTATAGCAGATGCAGTGTATTTCCGCCAGCCGGCGGCTGTTTTCCTTCCGTCATTATGACGGTGGATAACAGTACTGAAAACCCGGGATATTCCTGTTATATTTCAGATTTTCAGTACTGCTATCCACAAATGGACTGCGTTCCTTCAGGTACAACTGACAGGACTTTAACATTGTGGATAAACAGCGGATATGAATTTCCGGGGGATAAACATATCCACAAAAAATTTCTACGAAATGCACAAAACTAAATGAGCTTTCTCGGATCTGTGGTCTGCTCTATCGGATGTCTGGCAATGATCTCCAGACCCTGCATGAGCATCGCATACTGTTCAGGAGTGATCGCCAGAGCTTCCTCTTTGCTTCTTGGCCAGTTGAAAGCCCCTGTATCCAGCCGCTTATAGAGTAGCAGGAATCCGTCGCCCTCCCAGAGCAGTCCTTTGATACGGTCTGTCCGCTTGCCACAAAAAAGGAACAAGGTGTTTCTGTCATATGGATCCAGGTGAAAGCGGAAACGTATGATATTTGCCAGTCCTTCCATGCCTCTGCGGAGATCCGTGTATCCGGTGGCAAGATATATTTTCTGAAATCCGGAAGCATCATTAAGCATGGCTGACTGCTCCCATAAGATTTCTGAGAAATTCCGGTGAAGCATCACTGCAAATATCTATCGTAATTCCTCCTGCATGAAGTACTGCAGCCACAGAGAAATGCATTTGATCCTCTTTTTCCGGTACGTTGTCCGTCGGTGTTGTAAGTTCCACGAAGGAAGGGGATGTCTCACAAAGCTCAAGACAGGCTTTGCGTACGCGCCGCAGACGGTAGTAATAATTCGCCTTTGTCAGGCCATGCTCCCGGCACCAGACATCCACTTTCATATCGGAGGGACGATTCTGGCAATCCCTGATCTGATCAGCCCACTGCTGAAGCCGGATCTGCTCTGCAACTAAACTGGTTTGAGTGTTCATAGTCTTGACCTCCTGAATCCGGTCAAAAAAGTCGAGTACTAAACTTTTTTGACTGTGTATAGTATGAGACTATTATTGCAGATGGGCACAGGTGATGAAAGGTACTCGCTATGGAGCGTTTACGTTCACGCAAAGCGGACTGGGGAGATAACCAGACACTGTTGCATGGCTGGCATGTGGGTGCTTATAATGTTCTTCCGACTAATATGCTTCGATTGGGAACTAATTATGATCAGGGATATGCCTTGGCTTCGCACGAATTTCTGCACACGCTGGGAGCACCGGATCTGTATCGTACTGCGGGAGAGGCTGGGGATCCGGTAGGTCGCTGGTGGGACCTGATGGCAGGACCCAACCTTACTGCAAGTTATCCATTGGCTTATACGCGCAGTGAGCTTAGGTGGATGGATATCGAAACGTTAAAAGAAAGTGGGACATATACCTTGTGGCCGGCGGAAGGAGCATCCGGTAACCGTGCGTATATTCTGAAGACATCCCGCAGCGATTCAGAGTTTTTTGTAGTGGAATACCGGAAAAAGCCGGAAAACAAGCAGGACTATGATTACTACATTCCGGAGAGCGGATTGATCGTCTATCGGGTGAACAATGCGGTTGATTATCATACAAATAAAGAAGGAAATAACTATATTTATGTGTTCCGTAAGGACACAACGGATCCGGCTAAGGCACAAGAGAATGCATTTAAGGCTACAGTGGGCGGACAGTATCGCAGTTCACTGGGAAGCAGTGATCTGAATGCTCATTATACATCGGATACTATTTTTTATTCTGATGGCAGCAACAGTGGAATTGTGATTGACAATGTTGTTACTAAGGAAGACGGCAGCGTATCCTTTGATGTAGAGTTTCCGGTACTTTCGGCCGACAGTTACTGGCTGCCGAAGGGGGAGAGCATCAATGGGCTCTCTTCTCCGGCTATTACCGGGGATACGACAGGAAACAGCCTGTATCTGGCTGGCATTGTGAATGAAAATGGAAAAAAACAGTTGAAAATATATTCTTTGGAGGCTTCCGACAGCAGCTGGAAAGTAATGCAGGCTGCAGCAGATGTTGGCTGGGGATCCCAGGTGGATATTCTGAGTGTGGCTGGCAAGGTCTATGTGGCTTATACGGATGCTTCGGGTTATCTGTGTGTGCGGCAGGTCTCTGCAGAAAATGTGCAGCAGATATACCGCTCTCAGACAGCAATCTATCCTCTGAGAATGGAATTGCTGTATGAGCAGGACAGCCTGTGGATAAGCTATGCAGCAAAAAATACGTTAGAGCTGATAAATGTATGGCAGCCGGATGGTTTACTTCCGCCATTGACAGTGTCGGGGGCCAACATCTCCGGAACTAAACATTTCTTTTATGACAATAAGTGGTATGCGGTTTATTGTGATTATTTTGCACAGGGAACAGATGGTAATGGTTGTATTGCAGTGTTGCAAAATGGATACTGGCAGAAGCTTTATACGATGGACCGACTCGGAAAAGCCAGCTCTGTCGATGCATGTGTAGCAGGTGGCAAATTATATCTGGCAGCAGCGAACAATAGCAATGCCGCGACAGCAATGCTTACATATGATGGACAGCAATGGAATGAAAATATACTGACGGATATTCAGAGCAAGGATGTTGTAAGACTTGTGGTAAAGGACAGGATACCATATGTCTTCTGGACGTCAGGAAATGAGAAGACACTGCAGGCAGCATATCTGAAGGATGACAGCTGGCAGAAGCTTGCGTCCACTATAGGGACAGATATCAATGGCTTTGACATCTTTTGCGGAGACAATACGTTGTATGCTGTCGGAGCTACAACCAATGGTATTGCTTCTGTGAAGACAATGAAGACGGTGGAAGGAATCCCGGATCCGCCTGTGACAGAGCCTGAAGTTGGAAATGGCAATGTTGTCCTGGCTCTTCCGGCAGGTTATGACAGTAGTGCTAAGATTTATATTGATGGAGTGGAGGCTGCCAGCACAGCATGGCAGAATGACGAAGCCAGGCGGCTGGTGGCAATAAACAGCATTGTCCAGCCGGGAACAATGGCAAAGACCGCAGCCGCATATCAATATAATGCATCCGGTATACCGACAGGCATGTATGTCTGGAGACTTTCCTATAACGGAAGCTGTTATACGGCAACAGCAATCCCGGAGTTAGAGAATCTGTTTTCCTATCATGGATTTTCCGTACGTTATACAGGAAATACCGGTTTACGGTGTACCTTCGGTATTGATACGGCGAAAAAGTCACAATTGATCAGCGGCTCCGGCTTGGCAGGGTATCGTATCACGGAGATGGGAACGCTGATCATGCGCCCTGATCTTCATGCACAATATCCGATGGTCTATGGAAGCAACAAATTGGGAGGCGGAAAAACATACGGTGTAATAAACGGCAAATTCAGTGATAAAGTGATCCGGAGAGTGAATGGGAGAGACCAGTTCGCAAACGTTCTGACAAAACTTCCTCCGGAACGCTATAACACGTCGTACATCTTCCGGGCCTATGCGGTGATGGAAAAGGATGGCAGCAGTGTGGTGATCTATGGACCGGAAATGTCCCGTAGTATGTATACTGTCTGCAAACAGATCCTGAACCGCGGAGATTTTAAACCGGGAACATCCGGATATAAATTTTTGAAAAATATTGTAGACAGCGTGGAAAAGTAAAGATAGGAGCTATTCTGGATGAAAAGTAAAAATAAGAAAAACACAGTGTGGATAGTATTCACATGCATTTTTGCATTGACAACAGTAGTGTTGGCAATGGCATTGTATCGTTCCCACAGTACTCTGGAAGCTATGCGGGTACAGCTTGCAGAGGGACAGACCAATACGATAACCGCAGAAACGAATCAGAGCCGGCAACAACTTGCAGGTGCACACAATATGCAGGCGGTTCGTGTTATGAACGGCATACTTCAGCAACAGGATGAAAACGAACAGTGGGTGGATGTGGCACCTGTAGCGGATCTGCAGCAGGCAGATCCGGTATTAGCAGGAAGAAATAAGATGCAGGAACTGATCACACAGAATCGTGAGGCAGTACAGAATGGAACCGCTGGCGCAGAGCAGATTTCACCTTTGATGGCAAAGCAGGGTATATTGGCAGGGGCAACACTTGCATCTGCGTCCCAGGTACAGAGTGCTGTCAATAAGACAGCTGCTCAGACAGCAAAACCGCAGACAACCGGCAACAATCCTCTGGCGGTAACGACTCCGGCAGCAACCCCTGCGCCAACGCAGCAGCCGGTAATCAATGATAATTCATACGACGATGATGACGATGATGATTCTTCCAATAGTGGAAGCTCAGACAGCGGCAGCTCAGACAGTGGCAGCTCCGGAGATGACACCGGTGGAGACACTGCGGATAGTGGAGACGGTGAGGACATCGGATGGACGGATGAAGTGCTGTAAAAGAGATGGACTGTTAGTGTGTAAACACTCCATTGTTTACTTCCTTTCCGGATACTGAATTTCATGCAGTAAAAGCGATCTCTTGCATAAAAGTATTATCTTGTAATATGATAAATAACAAGAAGAAATATTTGAACGCAAGGGGAAGAAGGTGAATGGT
>OGGD01001498.1_pt1 | contig 11250 bp, 9 predicted proteins | sample 1571091 | NCBI WGS metagenome assembly OGGD01 (sample SAMEA2582073, study PRJEB24529) | metagenome | biome: Human gut stool | place: China | collected 2011
AGCCCCTGCTGGGCGAGGTCGGTGCCGACGCTGCCGTCATCAACGCCGACAAGGAAGCTGTCGCCAAGGCCATCACCGCCGAGGCCGTCAAGACCGCCGGTTTCGACAGGCTGGACGCCGCTGCTGAGGACGGCACCGCCTTCGTCTTCATGGGCCACGGCACCTCTCACACCGCAAAGGTGAGCTACAGCCAGATGCAGTCTCAGATGAACGCTCTGGGCTACAAGAATGTCTTCATCGGCACCGTCGAGGGCGAGCCGGAGGAGACTGCCTGCGAGAACGTCATCGAGGCTGTCAAGGCCGCCGGCTACACCAAGGTCGTCCTGCGTCCCCTGATGGTCGTTGCAGGCGACCACGCCAACAACGATATGGCGGGCGACGACGAGGATTCCTGGAAGAGCCAGTTCGAGGCCTCCGGCGAATTCGATTCTGTCGATTGCCAGATCGCAGGTCTGGGCGAGGTCGCTGACATCCAGCGGCTCTACGTCGCACACACCAAGGCCGCTGTCGATTCCCTGAACGGCTGATCCTGATTCTATCATTGCCCGGAAAGGAGTGCCTTTTCGGGCAATTTCTTTTCCGTCTGCTTTGAATTCGGGCCATTGCGTGTTATAATCTTTTCTGTAAAATAGATACTTCGAGGTATATCATCATGAAACTGAACCATAAATTTGCTCTTCTGCTGGCCGGTGCAATGCTGGCTGGCACACTCACCGGCTGCGGCGCATCCAGCGCCCCGGCCAGCTCTGCCGCTTCCTCCGAGGCTGCGGCTTCCTCCGCCGTGAGCGAGGCAGCTTCCGAACCGGCGGCAGAGGCCGCTCTGACCGACGGCGTCTACACCGCCGACTTTGACACCGACAGCTCCATGTTCCATGCCAACGAGGCCAATGACGGCAAGGGGACCCTGACCGTGAAGGACGGTCAGATGACCTTCCACGTCAGCCTCGTCTCCAAGAAGATCGTCAACCTCTACGTCGGCATGGCCGCTGACGCCGAGGCCCACGAGGGCGACTGGCTCCAGCCCACCACCGACACCGTCACCTACTCCGACGGCACCTCGGATGAGGTGTATGGCTTCGACATCCCGGTGGAGGCTCTGGACGAGGACTTCCAGCTGGCCATCCTCGGCTCCAAGGGCAAGTGGTACGACCATACCGTCCGTGTCGCCAACGCCCAGCCTGCTGCAGCGGAAGCGCCTGCCGACGGCACCTACACCTGCGACGTGACCCTCGAGGGCGGCTCTGGCCGTGCCACCGTGGAAAGCCCTGCTGCTCTGACCGTGGCCGACGGCAGGATGACCGCCACCATCGTCTGGTCCAGCCCCAACTACGACTATATGCTGGTGGACGGCGAGAAGTATCTGCCCACCAACACCGAGGGCAACTCTACCTTCGAGATCCCCGTCGCGGCTCTCGACACCCCGCTGGATGTGGTGGGCGATACCGTCGCCATGAGCACCCCGCACGAGATTGAGTATACGCTGACCTTCGCCTCTGCATCCCTGATCGAGGCAAAGTAACGATGAAGCGCCGCAATTTCCTGAAAGCCCTGCCTGCCGCCGCCCTCACCCTTGCGGGCTGCGGGCAGCACAAGACTGCCCCGGCCAATACAGCATCCCTCGTGTTCGACCACAGCTATCCGCTGGACTATGCCACCCAGTTTTCCGCCGACTGCTATGAGGGCGGCTATGTGATGATCGACATCCCGGACGCCGGGCGGTTCCTCGTCGTCCCTGAAGGGGCCGCCGAGGTGGACGACCTGCCCGAAGATGTCGTTCTGCTGCGCCAGCCGCTGGATCATATTTATCTCGTCTCCACCTCGGTGATGGATCTTTTCGTCCATCTGGACGCATTGGACAGCATCGCCCTCTCCGGCACGAAGGCCGAGGGCTGGTATGTGGAAGAGGCTAGACAGGCCATGCAGGAGGGCCGCATCGCCTACGCGGGCAAGTACAGCGCCCCGGACTATGAGCGCATCCTTGCCGCCGGCTGTACCCTCGCCATCGAGAACACCATGGTGCTCCACGACCCCGAGGTCAAGGAGCAGCTGGAAAAGTTCGGCGTGCCGGTCCTCGTGGAGCGCTCGAGTTACGAGAGCGGCCCGCTGGCCCGGATGGAGTGGCTCAAGCTCTACGGCATCCTGCTGAATAAGACTGAGATGGCGGAAGAGGTCTTCCGCCAGAAGGTGGAGCAGGTGGCCCCCATCCTCGAGCAGGAGAACACCGGCAAGACCGTGGCCTTCTTCTCCATCACCACCAACAACCTCATCACCGTCCGCCGCACCAGCGACTATGTGGCCCAGATGGTGGGGATGGCCGGCGGCGTCTACATCTTCGACGACCTCGAGGGGGAGACGTCGGCCCAGTCCACCATCAAACTGCCGCTGGAGACATTCTACGCCCGGGCCAGGGATGCCGACGTCCTCATCTACAACAGCACCATCGAGGGCGTCATGGAGACCCGCAGCCAGCTCATCGAAAAATGCCCGATGCTGGCGGATTTCAAGGCCGTCCAGTCCGGCGACTGCTGGTGTACGGCCCAGAGCCTCTTCCAGCAGAGCATGGAGCTGGCCGACCTCATCTCGGATATGAACCTCGTCTTCACCGAGGGCTCGCCCGACCCGGCGTCCCTCCGTTTCTTACAGCGCATCGTATAAAAGGAGCTTTGTCATGACCACCACCCGCCGCCTCAGCCTCGCGTACCTCGCCCTCACGGCGGGGGTCGCTGTGCTGTTTGCACTCAACCTGTTCTGGGGCAGTGTGTCCCTGACGCCCGGCGCGGTGGCGGCGGCTCTGCTGGGCCGGGGCGAAGATGCGCTGGCCGTGGGCATCGTGCTCCAGCTCCGCCTGCCCCGGGCGGTCATGGTCGTGCTGCTGGGCGCGGCCCTCTCGGCGGCAGGCTACCTCCTGCAGACCTTCTTCGCCAACCCCATCGCCGGCCCCTTCGTCATGGGCGTGTCCAGCGGCGCAAAGCTGGCGGTGGCCCTGACGATGGTGGTGTTTTTACAGCAGGGGCTGCTCACCGGCTCGGCCACCCTCATCATCGCCGCCTTTGCAGGCTCGATGGCGGCGATGGCCTTCGTGCTGGTGGTGGCCCGGCGGGTGCCGCGGATGAGCATCCTCGTCATCTGCGGCATCATGATCGGTTATATCTGCTCGGCTGTCACCGACATCGTGGTGACTTTCGCGCAGGACTCCAACATCGTCAATCTCCACAACTGGTCGATGGGCAGCTTTTCCGGCATGACCTGGGCCAATGTGGGTGCAGCGGCCTGCGTGGTGCTGCCCGCGCTGGCGGCGGCGTTTCTGCTCTCGAAGCCCATGGCGGCCTACCAGATGGGCGAGAGCTACGCCAGGAGCGTCGGCGTACCGGTGCGGGCCTTCTCGACGGCTCTCGTGCTGCTTTCCAGTCTGCTTTCCGCCTGCGTGACGGCCTTTGCGGGTCCCATCTCCTTTGTGGGCATCGCGGTGCCGCATCTGGTCAAGAACCTGCTGGGCAGCGCAAAGCCCCTTTATGTCCTGCCGGGCTGCTGTCTGGGCGGGGCAGCGTTCTGCCTGCTCTGCGACCTCATCGCCCGCAGCCTGTTCGCGCCCACTGAGCTGTCCATCAGCTCGGTGACGGCGGTTTTCGGTGCGCCGGTGGTCATCTGGCTGCTGGTGCGCCGCCAGACACAGGAGGGCCGGGAATGAGCGATCCGAAATTCTACTGCCGCGCCGAGGACCTTGCCATCGGCTACGGCAAAACGCCCCTGATGGAGCACATCGACCTCGGCGTCGGGAAGGGGAGCATCCTCACCCTCATCGGCCCCAACGGCGCGGGAAAATCCACCCTGCTCAAGACGCTGGCAGCGCAGCTGGCCCCCCAGGGGGGCGCTGTGTTGCTGGACGGCAAAAATCTCGCGGACTACTCCGGCACGGAGCGCGCCCGCAAAATGGCTTTGATGGTGCCCCACACCCGCCGCACCGAGCTGACCACCTGCTTCGAGATGGCGTCCGCCGGGCGCTACCCCTACACGGGGCGGCTGGGTGTCCTCTCGGCGGAAGATAAGCGCCAGGTCCATGCCGCGCTGGCCCTCGTGGGGGCCGAGGCGCTGGCGGGCCGGGACTTCAACCGCATCAGCGACGGCCAGCGCCAGCGCGTCCTGCTGGCCCGAGCCATCTGCCAGCAGCCGGAGCTGATATTATTGGACGAGCCTACGTCCTTCCTCGACATCAAGGGCAAGGCCGAATTGCTGGCCATCCTGAAAAGCCTCGCCCGGGACAAGAAGATGGCTGTCATCCTGAGCCTCCACGAACTGGAGCTGGCGCAGAAAGTTTCCGACAAGGTCGTCTGCGTCTCGGCGGCGGGCGTCTCGGACGTCATGACGCCGGAAAAGGCCTTTGCCCGGGAAAACATCTGCAAAATTTATGCTCTGACCGATGAGCAGTACGCATTCCTCTACGGCGAAGAAAACGCGCCGGAGGAAAAGCGCCCGCTCTTTGAGCACTATGTCCGCAGCGGCCAGAAGCTCCTGCGCTGCGGCTATACCACCGGCACCTGCGCGGCGCTGGGTGCGGCGGGGGCCGCGCGGCTCCTGCTCACCGGCCATGCCCCGGAGAGCGTTGCCCTGCGCACGCCGAAGGGCATCGTGGTGGAGGTGGCTCCGCTGTACTGCCGCCCCGCCGGAGCCGGTGCCGAATGCGCCATTGAGAAGGACGGCGGGGATGATGTGGATGTGACCACCGGCCTGCCCGTGATCGCCGCCGTAGAATTGCTGCCCAATACCACCGAGATCCGCATCTCCGGCGGCAAGGGCGTGGGCCGGGTGACCAAGGCCGGGCTGGACCAGCCGGTGGGGGAAGCTGCCATCAACCATGTGCCCCGGCAGATGATCGCCGAGGCCCTGCAAAGGGAAGCCGAGAGCGCCTGCTACACCGGCGGCTTTGCCGTGACCATCTCCATCGAGGGCGGGGAAGAGGTGGCAAAGCGCACCTTCAACCCCCACATCGGGGTCGAGGGCGGGCTTTCGGTGCTGGGAACCAGCGGCATTGTGGAGCCTATGAGCCAGCAGGCGATCCTGGACACCATCCAGCTGGAAATGAACCAGGCCGCTCTCCGGGCGGGCAGCCCCAGGCGGCTTATCCTGGCACCCGGCAATTACGGGCTGGACTATCTGCACGAAAGATACCCGGAGTTTCACGCTGTTCCGGTGGTGAAAACCTCGAACTTTATTGGAGACACGCTGGATATGGCTGCTGCGGCCCGCTTTGAAGAGGTGCTTCTGGTGGGCCATGTGGGCAAGCTGGTCAAGGTGGCGGGCGGTATTATGAACACCCATTCCCACACTGCTGACTGCCGCACCGAGCTGTTCTGCACCCATGCGGCGCTCTGCGGCGCTTCCCGGGAAGTCTGCGCCGCCCTGATGAACGCTGCCACCACAGATGCCTGTCTGGAACTCCTGGACAGCGCCGGCCTGCGGGCTCCGGTGCTGGAAAGCCTGCTGCGGGCAGTCCAGCTCCACCTTGACCGGCGGGCCTGCGGGGCGTTCCGGGTGGGGGCTGTGCTGTTTTCCAACCAGCACGGCCCGCTGGGAGCCACCGATACTGCCGCACAACTGCTGAACGAATGGAAGGAGCATTGAGATGGTACATTTTGTGGGCGCAGGCCCCGGCGCACCCGATCTCATCACCCGGCGGGGCGCGGCCCTGCTGCAGGAAGCCGACTGCATCATTTATGCGGGCAGTCTGGTCAACCCGGCTCTGCTGGGGCTGGCAAAGCCGGAGTGCGCCGTTTACAACAGCGCCGAGATGACGTTGGAACAGGTGCTGGACGTGATGCGCCGGGTGGAAGCCGCAGGCGGGACCACCGTGCGGCTCCACACCGGCGACCCCTGCCTGTATGGGGCCATCCGGGAGCAGATGGACGCACTGGATGCGGATGGCATCCCCTACGATGATACCCCCGGCGTGTCCAGCTTTTGCGGGGCGGCGGCGGCGCTGAACGCCGAGTACACCCTGCCCACCATCAGCCAGACCGTGATCATCACCCGGATGGAGGGGCGCACCCCGGTGCCGGAAAAGGAGAAGCTGGCCAGCCTTGCCGCCCATGGGGCAACCATGGTGATCTTCCTCTCCATCGGCCTCATCGACAAGGTGCAGCAGGCCCTGCTGGCAGGCGGAGCCTACACGCCGGAGACTCCTGCCGCCGTGGTCTACAAGGCCAGCTGGCCGGAGCAGAAGGTGGTGCGCTGCACCGTGGGTACGCTGGCCGGGAGCACCCGCGCCAACGGCATCACCAAAACAGCACTCATCGTGGTGGGGGAATTTCTGGGCACCCGGTATGAGCGGAGCAAGCTCTACGACCCAACCTTTACGACGGAGTTCCGCAAGGGGGCAGACCAGTGACCCGCGCCTATCTCGCCTTTACGGAAAAAGGACTGGCGCTGGCCCAAAAGCTGGCCGGTGCCCTGCCCGGCACCGTGGCCCGCTGCGGCCATGGTGGGCCCGGCCTTGCCGATTGGGCTGCGGAGCAGTTCGCCCATGCGGATGCCCTGATCTTTGTGGGGGCTGTGGGCATAGCGGTGCGGGCCATTGCGCCCCACTGCCGGAACAAGGCGGTGGACCCTGCCGTGGTGGTGCTGGACGAGTGTGGTCATTTTGCGGTGCCGATCCTTTCAGGCCATCTGGGCGGGGCCAACGATCTGGCCCGGGCGCTGGCGGCGGTCTGCGGTGCGGTGCCGGTCATTACCACGGCCACCGATGCCAACGGTGTGTTTGCCGTGGATGCGTGGGCCAGGCACCAGAACTGCGCCGTGCTGGAGCCGGGGCGCATCAAGCGCGTCAGCAGCAGACTGCTGGCGGGCGGGCTGGTGCGGTACCGCTCGGAATTCCCCATTGCCGGGCAGGCCCCTGCCGGGGTGGTCCCGGCGGGGGAGGCAGAGCGCGCCGACTTTGCCCTGACCCTTTTCCCAGCGGGCGATGCGCTGCACCTGATCCCGAAGATCGGTGTGCTGGGCATCGGGTGCAGGCGGGGGACCAGCGCCGCACAGCTGGAAGCGGCCTTTGCGCAGTTCTGTGCGGCCCACGGCCTTGCGGCAGCGTGCATCACGGCAGCGGCCAGCATCGACCTGAAAGCCCATGAGCCGGGCCTGCTGGAATTTTGCAGAATCCACGGCTGGCCGGTGCAGTTCTATTCTGCCGCACAGCTGCAGAACGCCCCCGGGCAGTTCACACCTTCGGCCTTTGTCCGGAGCGTGACCGGTGTGGACAATGTCTGCGAGCGGGCGGCGGTGCTGGCGGCAGGCGGCACGATCATTCTTCCCAAACAGGCGGGCGGTGGCGTGACCTTTGCGCTGGCGCTTCGTCCCTTTGCCCCGGATTGGAGGTGGCAGGATGCCTAATGTTGTTTTTGTTGTCGGGCTTGGGCCCGGGGATCCCCGGTTCCTGACCGCACAGGCGCAGAGCGCCTTAACGCAAGCCGAGGTGCTGTGCGGCTATACGGTCTATCTGGATCTGGTGCGCCCCTACTTCCCGGACAAGCTCTATTATTCCACCGGCATGACCAAGGAGATCGACCGCTGCCGCTGGGCGCTGGAAACGGCCCGGAGCGGCAGGGCGGTGGCGCTGGTCTGCTCGGGAGATGCCGGGGTCTACGGCATGGCAAGCCCTCTGCTGGAGCTGGCAGAGCATTTCCCGGACGTGACGGTGGAGGTGGTGCCCGGCCTGACCGCCGCCCTGAGCGGCGGTGCGGTGCTGGGTGCCCCGCTGGCCCACGATTTCTGTGTGCTCTCCCTCTCTGACCGGCTCACGCCGTGGGAGGTCATTGAGCGGCGGCTGGCGGCAGCAGCCATGGGAGATTTCTGCATCGCGCTGTACAACCCCTCTTCCAAGGGGCGGCCGGACTATCTGGCGCGGGCGGTGCGCATCCTGCTGGCAAACGGCAAAGCACCCGGAACGGTCTGCGGCATTGTGCGGAACATTGGCCGGGAGGGGCAGGAAAGCCGCGTTCTGACGCTGGCTGCGCTGGAAACCACCCCGGTGGATATGTTCACCACCGTGTTTGTCGGCAACGCCCAGACCCGCCAGCTGAGCGGGCGGATGGTCACGCCGCGGGGGTACCGCGCATGAGGGCCGTGGTATTCAGCGGCACCACCGAGGGCCGCATGTTCTCAAAGCAGCTGGCCGCACTGGGGGCCGAGGTACTGGTCAGCGTGGCCACCCCGCTGGGGGCTGAGGAACAGGGCGAAAGGTCCGGCATCACCGTCCACTGCGGGCGGCTGACCCCGGAGGAGATGACCGCCCTGCTGCAGGGGGCTGACCTCTGTGTGGATGCGACCCATCCCTATGCGGTGGAGGCCACCCGGAACATCCGGGCAGCCTGCAAAACAGCAGGCACGGAGTACCGCCGCCTGCTCCGGCCCGAAAGCCCGCTGCCTGCCGGGAGCATGGTGTTTGCCTCCGCGGCCCATGCGGCGGGATTTCTGGCCCGAACGCAGGGAAATGTCCTGCTTGCCACCGGGGCCAAGGAGCTTTCTGCCTTTGCTGTGCTGGAACCGGCACGGCTTTTTCCCCGTGTCCTGCCCACCCGGGAGGGCATTGCCGCCTGCGAGGGGGCAGATATCCCCCATAAGAACATCATCGCCATGCAGGGGCCGTTCTCCTATGCGCTGAACCGGGCACTGATGGAGCAGTTTGCCATCCGCTTTCTCGTTACCAAAGATGGCGGCGCGGCGGGCGGCTTTGCAGAAAAAGCCCGGGCAGCGCAGGACACCGGGGCACAGCTCATCGTCATCCGCCGCCCGGCCGAGCAGGGCGAAACGGCGGAACAGATCCTGACACATTGTAAGGAGATGCTGCAATGATCACACTCATCGGGATGGGGTCGGGCACGCCGGAAAGCCTGACCGCGCAGGGCCTTGCCGCCCTGCAGAACGCCGGACTGATTCTGGGGGCAAAGCGCCTGCTGGAACAGCTGCCGCAGGGCTGCACGGAACACCGGAAGGCCCTGTATCAGCCTGAGGATGTCCTTGCCGCGCTGGCGGCTGACCCGGAGGTGGATGCTGCCCTTGTGTACAGCGGCGACACCGGGTTTTACTCCGGTGCGGCCCAGCTGCTGCCGATGCTGCGGGCCTTTGGCATCTCCTGCCGGGTGCTGCCGGGGCTTTCCAGCGTTCAGCTGCTGGCCGCTGCGGTGGGCCGCTCCTGGCAGGAGTGGAAGCTGGTCTCGGCCCACGGCTGTGCCTGCGACCCGGTGGCCGAGTGCCTGACAGCCGGGGGAAAGCCTGTGTTTTTCCTGACCGGCGGGGCAGAAACGCCTGCCTCCCTCTGCGGCCGGCTGGCTGCCGCCGGGCTGGGCGATGCCCATGTGCTGGTGGGGGAAGAGCTGGGCCGGGCAGAGGAGAAGATCCTGTTCGGCACGGCGCAGGAGTTTGCGCAAAAGCAGTTTGCAAGCCTGAGCGTTCTGCTTGTGGAGCATCTTCCCCAACCGCCCCGGCGGGTGCCCGGCTTCCCGGATGAAGCCTTCCACAGGGGAGAGGTGCCCATGACCAAGCAGGAGGTGCGGGCGGCGGCGCTGGCCAAGCTGGCCGTGCAGCCCGGCGATACCCTGTGGGATGTGGGGGCGGGCACCGGCAGCGTGAGCGTGGAGCTGGCACTGGCCGCACCCCGGGGGCATGTGTATGCCGTGGAGTGTGACCCGGAAGCCTGCGGGCTCATCCGGCAGAACCGGGAAACGTTCCACGCCTGCAACCTGACACTGGTGGAGGGCCGCGCCCCCGCTGCGCTGGCTGACCTGCCCGCCCCGGATGCCGTGTTCATCGGCGGAACCAAGGGGGGCATGGAGGCTGTGGTGGACACGGTGCTTGCCCGGAATCCGAACGCCCGCATCTGCATCTCTGCCATTGCGCTGGAAACGCTGAGCGCCGCCGTGGCCGCACTGACTGCCCACGGCCTTGCTGCGGAGGTAACGCAGATCGCGGTCAGCCGCACCCGGCCTGCGGGCAGGCTCCACCTGCTGATGGCCAATAACCCCATTTTCCTTATCACAGGAGAACGCAAATGATCCAATTTCTTGTGGCCGCGCCCTGTTCCGGCAGCGGCAAAACCACACTGACCTGCGCTCTGCTGGCGGCGCTCAAGCGGCGGGGGCAGGACCCCTGCTCCTTCAAGAGCGGGCCGGACTATATCGACCCCATGTTTCACAGCGAGATCATCGGGGCCAAAAGCCGCAACCTGGACCTCTTCTTCCTGGGCCGGGACACCGCCCGGTACCTGCTGGAGAAAAACAGCCGGGGCAGCGGCTTGGCCCTCATCGAGGGGGTCATGGGCTACTATGACGGCATCGGCCTGAGCGCCGACGCCAGCGCCTATGACCTGGCCCGGGCCACCGGCACCCCGGCGGTGCTGGTGCTGGACGGCCGGGGGCGGGCCCTCACCGCCGCCGCCGCGGTGAAGGGGATGAGGGATTTCCGGCCGGACAGCGGCATCCGGGGCGTGGTTCTCAACCGGGTGTCCCCCATGCTCTACCCCCGGCTCAAGGAGGCCATCGAGGGGGAGACCGGCGTAACCGTGTACGGCTATCTGCCCAATCTGCCCGGCTGCGCCCTGGAGAGCCGCCACCTGGGGCTGGTCACCGCCGCCGAGGTGGCGGGGCTGCGGGAGAAGCTCTCCGCCCTGGCCGCCCAGGCGGAGAAAAGCGTGGACATAGACGGCCTGCTGGCCCTGGCGGCCTCCGCCCCGGCCCTGGACGCCGCGGCGCCCGCCCTGCCGCCCCCGGTGGAGGGGCGGCCTCGCATCGCCGTGGCCCGGGACAAGGCGTTCTGCTTCTACTACGCCGACGGCCTGGAGCTGCTAGAGACGCTGGGGGCCGAGCTGGCGGAGTTCTCCCCACTGGCGGATGAGAGCCTGCCGGAGGGCGCCTGCGGCCTCTACCTGGGGGGCGGCTATCCGGAGCTGTTCGCCGGGGCCCTGGCGGCCAACGCCCCCATGCGGGAGGCGGTGCGCGCCGCCGTGGCGGGGGGGCTGCCCACCGTGGCCGAGTGCGGCGGGTTCCTCTACCTCAACCGGCTGCTCTCCGACGGAGAGGGCCGGGACTGGCCCATGGCGGGGGCGCTCCCCGGCCGGGCGGCCAACACCGGCAAGCTGGGCCGCTTCGGCTATGTGACCCTCACCGCGAAAAAGGACGGCCTGCTGGGCCGGGCGGGGACGCGCCTGCCCGCCCACGAGTTCCACTACTGGGACAGCGACGCGCCGGGGAGCGACTTCCGGGCGGACAA
>OGGD01001499.1_pt1 | contig 11242 bp, 10 predicted proteins | sample 1571091 | NCBI WGS metagenome assembly OGGD01 (sample SAMEA2582073, study PRJEB24529) | metagenome | biome: Human gut stool | place: China | collected 2011
GCCGTGGGTTCCGGCTCGTCCGTTGTGTCGTGTTAATTTCAGATAGACATCCCTCCGTTTCAACAGCTTGGTGGGGAGAACGCAGCAGCGAAGCTGCTGGATCTGCCGCCTTTTTGCGCCAGATAATACCCAGTAGGATATGACGCACAGCATCATATCACTGGGCAAGGCGTTCCCCCTTGACTCCCTTCAACGGGCCATTTTGGCCCGTTGATTTTGGCAAGCTGGCGGTCAAAGATTTGCGAATCCCTGCCCGCAGCTCGTCCGGCTTTTTCAGTGGGCCATTTTGACCCACTGATTTTTACGAGTGGGAGTGACGTGTTACAGGTAAAACCAAAGTTTTCAAAATGATAACTCCGGTGGCTCTGCCACGGATGCAATAAAGTTATCATCTTGGGGACCTGATTCGGCAGGGGCTACAAATCAAGTTACGGAAAGCGTAACCTGATTTCAGATAATCGCCCAAATTCCCATTTTGGGGATTTGGGAGTGAGCGATTAGGTGTTACGGTAAAGTGGCACTTCCCAAAATGGGAAGTGCCACTTTACGAGATAAAAGCGAGCGTGGATAAGGAGCTTGAAAAACTTTGTCAAGTTCCTCAAAGAGAAGTGTGTGCGGCTGTTTTACGATGGCGGTAGTCTTTCTGCCGATAGGCATTGCTGCAATATCTGGCATCTGCCCGAATCGGTAAGAACTGCTCCCCGCAGCAAGCGCAGGTATACGTTCCACGTTCGGCACGCTTTTTAAGGCTTTTGCGCAGATTTAGCATCTTGTGGCCGCAGGTCTGAAAACTGCAATATTTGCGGTTGCGCGTCTGGGTGTAGATGACCTTGTGGCAGTATTCGCACTGGATTCTGCGAACACTGGGGTCACCGTCAATGAAATATTCCATCAGGGTGTCCTGATTTTCACGTTCCCATTGTTCTGTTGTCATAGGCATCCTCCTTTGTCTGTTACGGGTGTGTGGTGGATAATGAAAAGCATTATTTGCCAAAAGTGTTACGGAAGCGTGGCTGTTATCAAAATGGTAACAGCCACTTTTGCACAATAAAGCGTTACGATTGTCTGGTTGGTGATCAAAATGATCACCAACTAAACCTTCTCTGTTATGGTTGAGTGGTAAGTGGACAATTTGTCCATTTACCACTTTTCACCGTGGCTTGACATAATGTCAAGTCGAGGTCATCCGTAACACATAAGGTTTTTCTGGTGAATGACGCTTTGTGTCATTCACCAGATCAACTGGCCATTTTGGCCAGTTGATTTTGGGTGCGCCGTTCTCCCTGCATGGATTTCCTGCCCCCTTCCGGCGGCGTTTTCCGGCTCTCCTTCTCAGGGTCTTCGCCGCGTATCCCGTGCAGACGGTCTTTCGGTTTTCAAGGTACGGTGCTGGATTTTGCAATAAAAAATCGCCACACAACAACCTGAACCTGACCATCCTTTCCGGGATGGCCTTGATTCGGGTTCGTTATGTAGCGATAAGAAAGTCAAAAACTTGCTCCGGCTCCTTCGGGAGCCGAGCTGGATCTCTAAGTAAATTTGTTATATTAAATTGTTGAGATAAATTACCACAAAAATCGAGCTATGTCAACAAAAAGTTTTGAAAACACGCCACTTTCGGCAGCTTGCAAAAAAATGTAAGGGGAACTTTGGCAAAAAGAGAGAGGACTGGACGGTGCCAGCCCTCTTGACATAGCTATAATTCTTAAAAAAAGGCGTCGCTACTGCAGGAAGGAGAACGTACACCGTTGGTTCCTCTGCAAGCCTGCGCTGGATGGGCGGAGACCGTCAACTGCCATGCCCACCTGCGCATCCTTCTGCCACAGAACAGGTGCTTGCCGTATTTGCTCGCAGCCTCTTTTCCGCATCAGCCGGAACCAAGGTGTAACACACTAGACTTTGCAAGCAAAGTCGTGTGCCAAAGGGCTGCTGCCGCTCGCCTGTCAGCTCGGTCAGGTGCTTCAAAATGTGCTGCATTTTGAGGTCGCCACTGGCGACCTGCACCCCTTTGGAAACCCAGCGCCGAGGGATTGCACCCTCTGGATACCCCACTTGTTCATGCAGGGCTATCGTCGTGTTTTAGTATTTATATTTTTCTATTTTCCATAGTACCGGCTCCTTTCGCTTACTGGGCAAAGAAAAAGCGACCAGCCTTTTACGGCTAATCGCTTTTTCTTTGGTCACTTATTTGATTTCAGAGGCAATGGTTGTCCCTTTGATTTTGTTCCCATCTCCAATAGAAACGCTGTTGTCGTTATATACCAGAACAAGAATTCGATTGTTGATTGCCTCGATTTCTTCTTTGGATTTGGTGGTAATATCAATATCCAGTTCGTCTAGGCAGCCAAATTCTTTTTCCAAAATCATAAGCATATCGAGCAGTTTGTTTTCTATAACAGAGAAAATATTGCTAATGATATGTTCTCCAACAACAACTCTTGCTGATGTAATTATCATATATGGGTCATCATTGTAGGCTGCAATAGCTGAGAATAAATCGGCTGGTATAGTTTTTCCTAATTGGTTTCCTGAATCCTGACTGGTTTGAGCCAATTTTCTTAATGCTTCAACGCTTTCATGAAACTCAACACCCAAAAGAAGTTCCTTTATATCATCCGGCATTTTTCCTAAAGGAATTGATACATGGTTCCATGTCATGTGGGTTGCCATTGAGCCTCTGAAGTAAGATCCCATCAAAATACCATGAGTTTTTCTATAAGAAGGAACGGCTACGCCTTCAGGATATCCGGAAATTTCATAATCAAGCCATCTCAGAATTCCATCGTTTTCCAAATCAGACACAAGTACCTTCGCTCGCTTTAACGCTGTGATAGTATCTACCTCGCCGTTCGCAAGGTCTTTTATGATTTTACTTTTTGCCATTAGAACACCCCCTCAATGAATGCGACTATTTTTCCCCAGAAAGAAAACGTGAGTATGACTCCAGCAATGACTGCACCAATGACTCCCAATAATAGCGGATGTTTTTCCCAGAATGTTTTCTTAGGAGAAACAGCTTCTTGAACCAGACTGGCAATGGTCGAATCGCAAATCGTATTGCCGTTACCAATTTTTACACTTTGGTCGATAGTGACGCTGGCTCTTTTTTCTGACTCATATTCTTGTAAACGCTCATTATAAGTACGAGCCGAGTTGTTGATTGTAACAAAATAGGGGACATTATCTGCCCATTGAACATTGATGAACCCTTCTTCACGAAGTTCACGAATTATACTTCTAAGTTCGGCATCTTCACTATTGGTTAATCCATCGAAGCGTTTTGCAAGCATATCAGCAGGATTATCGGCTGCTATAATTTCATCAAGCAACTGTTTTGAATTTTGAGGAAGTCTTTTAAAACTCATGTTTTCTCACCTCATTTTAGTCTCTCGTACAGCAGTGCCCTTTCATATTCGCTCTTTTAAATGCCCAATGCAAAGGAAAATACTGTCGCAGCAATTATTAAGCAAAGAAGGATATATAAGACGATCATAACTTTGTCTTTTACAACCAGTTTCAGCAGTTGTTTTCCGGAAATATGTTTGCTCTTATCGTATTTTTCGAAAATCAATCTTTCGCTTTTTTCAAATCGATTCAATGCGGAAAAATTCAACTCTTTTGTGGAGGATATATCATGCAGATAATTGCTGATATCGCACAGAATTTCTGCCAAATACTTATCGGTAACATTAGAGTTTACTATTTCGTCTTGTGCCGTTTCAACAACTTTCAGAAGCGTAGATTTGAATTTATCTAATAGGTCTTTGACGGATATCCAATTTTTATCTTTGTGTGCAGCATAATACTCCATTTCGCATCGATAACCTTTGCCCTTCATTTCTTTCTCAATGCGAATATCTTCATCGTATGAAACTTCAAAGACGGACTTACATACTGACAAGTATGCTCTAATCATTGCCAACTTTCTGATTATACCGTCAACAAATTTTGTTTGCTGTTGGTACTCTCCTTGAATAAAGAATACTCTTGAAACAATAACACTGGAGATAATACCACCAACTATGCCTAACAGAATATTCCATAAAACATTAAACATCGCTTCACCTCATTTTAGCCGCTCACACAACGGCAGCAGTTCTTCAATTTTAGCAACGATGCGCTTTTGCTCGGCAAGGGGAGGGAGAGGAAGAATCATTTTTGATAATGTTTGTCCATTACAATTTGGTTGTGCAGTTGCGATTGTCCCATTTCTCAACTGAATCCAGTACAAATGCGTTTGCATAAAATAGTACAGATATTCAGGACATAGCATATCACTGTATCTGGTTCTGATAAGGTATCCGGCATATATTGCTTCTTCGGGAATTTCCTTTACAATATATGACTTTCCTACTGTTCCCCCTGTTCTGGCAAACAGAATATCATTTTCTGCCAAAAGATATGTCGAAAGATCTTCGTCCCTTATATCGCAAAAGGGGACAGAATCCCAAATGACTTTTCCATTCTGGATGTCACTGATACGAACCATCTTTATTCTGCCAGCCTGTTTTGCTGGCGCATTATACCCATATTGTATAGAAAAGGATAGATTTCCCCAACGCACCCACTTCCAACTCTCCGGAATATCAAAAGGAATTTCATCTTCGGAAATCTCCGCCAACGGTTTTTCCTTTTTGATTTTCTTTTCCGCAATGAGATGTTGCTTCTCTGTCTGAATCTGTTGGTACAGTTCCTCGCCGGTGCCTTCCTCAGCTCGCTGTTCCGCCAGCTTGCCCTGAATGGCATACTGGAGAATGGACTTCTTCATGTCCTCCGGGAACTTAGCGTTAAATTGCTCCAGCTTTTCATAGGCGGCAGCATAACGGTCAACCAGAGGAAGGAGTTCCTCAATTTTGGCAACGATGCGCTTTTGTTCGGCAAGGGAAGGGAGGGGGACAACCATTTGGTGTAGTGTTTGTGACGAAAGTCCCGGCATTGCCGTTCCTTTTGCGTTCATCATATTCATGGACTTGTAAAAGTAAAAAAGATTGTAAAAGAAACGCAACTCTATCGCCTTATACGGACGCAGTCTATGAACATGGTTTTGAAAACAAATATCGTAATCATAGTTCCATATCGCTGTTCTTCCATAGTATGCGCCACCCTCACACATCAGCAAATCTCCCTTTGTTACCGTGCAGCGCTCTAACTCATCATCAGAAAAGAACATTTCCTTGACGGATGAAAAATCAAAGGAATTCCAATACAAATTCGATGTAGTAATAAAGCGTTTTATACGCCCCGGTTTATCAACCTTTTTGGCTGATGAATTCATTGCCTTTCCGGTATTATGAGCAAAGATCTCGCCTACTCTTACCCACTTCCAACTTTCTGGAATTTCAAAAGGAATTTCATCTTCAGAAATCTCCGCCAACGGTTTTTCCTTTTTGATTTTCTTTTCCTGTATCAGCCGTTGCTTTTTTGCCTGAATTTGCTGGTACAGTTCCTCGCCGGTGCCTTCCTCGACTCGCTGTTCCACCAGTTTGCCTTGTATGGCATACTGCAAAATGCTCGCTTTTAACTGTTCCGGTGTCATTCGCTCACACCTCCCGGCAGCAGGGCTTCCAGTTCTGCCAGCACCTTGTCGATTTCCGCATTGAGGGTGGTCCGTCTTTCCTGATATTCCCGGATGGTATCCATGGGGTCAAGGATTTCTTCTTCCTCATGGGGATAACCGCACAAGTCGATGTTGCAGCCCTGTTCGTTTAGCAGATACTCTGCGGTAAACTTCTGCGCTTTGAAGTTTTCGCCGTCCGGGATTTCCTTTCGGTCATTCCACCAGGCAATGCAGTCATCAAAGTGCTTCAGCTCCATGGGCTTCGTCTTGGAGAAGTGCTTTCTGTCAGACGGAATATCCACCCGATAAAACCAAGTCTCTGTGGTGGGCTTGGTGTTGTCAAAAAACAGCAAATTGGTGGTGATTGGGGTATAAGGTCTAAACACGGAGCCGGGCAGCCGGACAACCGTGTGCAGATTGAACTGGGAAATGAGCTTCTTCTTAATGTTCACCTTGGCGTTGTCCAGACCGAACAGGAAGCCGTCCGGCACGACAACAGCAGCCCTGCCGTTTTTCTTCAAGCGGTACATAATAACCGACATGAAGAGATCTGCGGTCTCGGAGCTTGCCAAATCGTCAGGGAAGAAGCCCTGAATGGACTTGTCCTCATGCCCGCCGTAGGGCGGATTCATCAGGATCACATCGAACTTATCATCGTCCGTATAGTCCAGCAGATTGTGTTTCAGCGAGTTCATGTGGTAGATGTTCGGAACCTCGATATCATGCAGCAGCATATTGGTTACGCAGAGCAGATAGGGAAAAGGTTTTTTCTCAATTCCGTAAATGCTGTCATCCAACTGCTTCTGAGCCGTAGTGTCCGTTACCTGCTTGGAGAGCTGTCCCAGCCAAGAGGTGATAAATCCACCGGTGCCGCAGGCGAAGTCTGCCATCTTTTCGCCCAACTGCGGCTTTATCATCAGTGCCATAAACTCGGTGACTGCTCTCGGCGTGTAAAATTCACCGGAGGAACCGGCAGATTGCAGCTCCCGCAAAATCTCCTCATAGACAAAACCAAAGGCATGGCTTTCCTTCACATCGTCAAACTCGATCTCGTCAATGACATCAATGACCTGACGAAGATAAACGCCGTCCTTCATATAGTTGTTGGCATCCTCGAAGGTGGACTTGACAATGGCTTTCTTAATGGGAGTATCCGGTGTCACCTTGATCCCCTCATAGAGAACCGCATCCCCATCTTTCACATCATTGCCTTTCAGCACCGGGAACAGAATGTTGTTGACGAAGTTCAGCAACTTGTCCCCAGTCATAGCATGACCGTTGCTATCGGTTTTCGCCCAATTTCTCCATCTAAGGTCTTCCGGAATGATGGATTCGTAGGCGTCCTCGTTTAGTTCCCAATCATCTTCTTTTGCGTCATAGACTTTGAGAAAAAGCATCCATACCATCTGCTCAATTCTCTGGGCGTCACCGTTGATACCAGCATCCATACGCATGATATCTCGAATTCTTTTTATAAAACCTGACTGCATCGCCATCGTTATCCTACCTCTACTTCTTCATAGATGCTTGCTTCAAGCTCTTTAACAGCGGCTTCGTATTGAGCCTTGCCGCCAAACAGCTTGACAATTTTTGCAGGCTTACCGTAATTGGCAAAATCCGCAAGGGAGAGAACCTTAATATCCTCAACCTCTGTGATCCCTTGGTTCATGTACTTATCCAGCAATATATCAAGAACGGCTTGTGCGTCGGCAGAATACTTGCTGAAAAAGTCTTTCTTCTTAACATTGTTAGCCCGTTCTTTTCGGGTCAGCGGCTTCTTGCCGTATGCCACATAACAGATGAAGTCGAAATCATCCACATCTTTCATACCTTGGTCTGCTTTCAATGCTTTTAGATCAATGCCCATCGCCGTGAAAGATTCCTCAATCGTTTTCTTTTTGTCCGACGCTTTCCATTTGCTGATAAAATCGGACAGAGAAGCGTATTCCCCCTTGATGTTGGTTCTGGTGTAGTCGATAATGTCCTCCTGCCGGAGCAGTCTGCCGTTGGCATCATAAACAGAAACCGTCTTATTGATGATCTTTACTCTGCACCCATCTTTATCAACGATAGGGGTCTCTACAGGGCCATCAGGAGACTGCGTACCTCCACCACCGCTATGTCCGCCGCCCGTTGGCTTGGAGCCACCATGCTGGAACCCCTCATCCTGTTCAACAGGGCCATCCCAATCTGGGTCGGAAAACAGCCTTGTCACATTCCGAAAATCCATGACAACAAAATGTGTCTTGCCGTCTTTTTCTCTGATCCGGGTTCCTCGCCCGATAATCTGCTTGAAAGTGGTCATGCTCTCAACCGTCTTGTCAAGAACAATGAGCTTAGTCATCTTACAGTCAGCTCCGGTGGAAAGCAGTTCCGAAGTTGTTGCAATAACGGGATATGGTTCGGATACAGAGATGAAATAGTCAAGTTTGGACTTTCCGTATACGTCTGAGCCGGTGATTCTTACGCAGTAGTCCGGATTCTCCTTCACCATATCCTGATTGCAGTTGACAAGGGCAATCCTCATGCGCTCTGCATGATCTTCAGAAGCGCAGAAGACGATGGTTTTCTGCATTCTGTCGGTGCTTTTCAGATATTCCGTAATCTCCCTGGCAACCTCATCAATGCGGTCTTGGAGAATGATGGTGTAATCGTAATCCCGGTTGTTGTAAATGCGGTCTTCAATGACATTGCCGAAAATATCGGTCTGTCCTTGGTATGGTCTCCAGCCGTCTCCGATGTTGGTTGTGATATTGATGACCTTAAATGGGGCAAGGAAACCGTCCTCAATGCCCTGCTTCAAGCTGTAAATATAAACCGGCTCTCCAAAGTAGTCGATATTGGATACCTTTTCGCTTTCCTTCGGAGTGGCGGTCATTCCGATCTGGGTTGCCGAAGTAAAATACTCCAAAACCTTACGCCAGTTGCTATCTTCCTTGGCACTTCCTCGGTGACACTCATCTACCACGATAAGGTCAAAGTATTCTGGCGGAATCTGCCTGAAATGCTCCTCATCATTCTGTCCCACCATCTGATGGTAGAGAGCGAAGTTCACTTCATGAGAAGCAATCTTGTTCAGGCAGTCTTTATCGGAGAAATCTACCTTATAGATGGTCTTTTCGAGCGGGGCGAAGTCCTGCAAAATACTTTGGTCAACCAGAATGTTTCGGTCTGCCAGATACAAAATTCTCTTTTTAAGGTCAGAACGGAGCAGCCGGTAGACGATCTGAAAAGCTGTGTATGTCTTGCCGGTTCCAGTAGCCATGACAAGCAGCAGTCTCTGCTGTCCTCTGGCGATTGCTTCAACGGTTCTGTTTACGGCGTTTCGCTGATAATATCTTGGAGGATAAGTACTTTGAGAAGAATAGTAGGGCTGAGATACAATTTTCTTTTCCAAATCAGAAATGCCTTTGCCGCCGTTCAATTCAGCATAATATCTCGCGACAAGCTCATCCTGGGTCGGAAACTTCTCTAATGCAATCTGCTGTTCCTGTCCAGTCAAGAAATCATGCTCATAGAAAGCGTCGCCGTTTGACGAATATGCAAACGGCAAGTCCATCATCTGAGCGTATGTCATCGCTTGCTGCAATCCATGAGATACAGAGTGATTATTATCCTTTGCTTCCACAACGGCAATCGGCTTGCCATCGTTTAAGTACAGCAAATAATCGGCATACTTGGGCTTGCTGCGAGCCACGATATTGCCTCTGATGTTGATGCGACCATCTGTGATTTTGGTCTCCATCGTGATATGACCTTTCCAACCTCTCTGAATGACCGGAGTAATATAATTCAATTTGATATCTTCTTCGGACATCTGCTTTTTGCCCAAGATAGCCATTATCCAAACCTCCTAATCATATCTTCGGTATCGGTCATTCTCTGATCGTTTCAAGAATATCCTCAATCCGGCAATCCATTACTTCGCAAATGCGGAGAAGCACACCTGTTGTAATATTGTCTCCTTTGCCCAGCTTTGCAAGGGAAGCGGAGCTGATCCCTGCCTTTTCCTTCAAGTCGCTCTTTTTCATATTTTTGTCAATAAGCATTTTCCAGAGTTTGTTGTAGCTGATACGCATCATTGGAAGCCCTCCCAGCTAATTTCGTGAATATTTCTTATATTATAACACAAATCCGTAAATTCCTCCACTTGTTTAGTAAATTAAAGATTTGCAAAAACAAACTTTATTTTGCGTTTGCAAATCAAATATCTGTTCTTTTGACTCTCAATTAAGAAGTGATAGATTTAATCCAATAGAGACAATTAAAATTGTGTTCTGTTTTCCTGATAGCAAAAGAAGCGGCCACCGACTATTGAACAATCGGCGGTCGCTTCTGCAAACTCTGTTAACATGAGCTGTGCGAACTCTATCCCCAGAGCCTAAAGCTATGGTGGCAACCAAGAGTTAAAACACATATAATGCGCTTGAACGAAAATTTTTGTTTTTTCAGTTTCGACTACTTGAACTTTTATGCATTTGTAGTATAATAAAGCTAGAGGATAGCGGCGTTGACCAGCTATCGGTGGCGATGAAGCAGTGGACTGGTTCGGTATCAGCCGATTGTGGAGCCAGACCGTGGGTTGAGCGTAAACCACAAGCCGAATAGATTCGATGAATCGAAAGAAAACGCTTAATAGGAGCCTTGCCTTTCGGCAGGGCTTCTATTTTTTTTGAGGGAAGGTGAAAAGATGCAGGACGAAAAGCAGGATATTCTGTACCGGGCGGCGGCGGTCTGGAAGGAACTGACGGGGTATCACTATCGGCTTACATACGGCTACAAGGGCGAACTGCACCAGATCAACCTGACCTTTGCGCCAGAGGACTTCCCTCATCTAGCGGGCTTTCATTACCTCAAAGACCTTGCGCTGCCTCGGTACAACCCGCGCAAAACGGTGGATATGATCCTGTCGGGCAAAATCACCCATGAAACCGTGCGGAAGGGTGCGCAGTACCGGGAACTAGTCGAGCCGCGTCTGATGGCGTTGGTGCGGCTGAAGGAAATTCTGGAACAGGACTTCGACCTGTTCTCCTATGTGCCGCGTTTTTATCCCTTCGTTACCAAAATCAAGGCAGACTATCTGATTTCCAGCCAAGGCGAACCGACTGCGTTCGTGTTCATCATCAAGGAATCCCCTTCCGGTGGTGCCGTGTGCGATTTTTTGTGCTGCTCTGCCTTTGAGAAGGGTGACCGTGACTACCGCACGAACCAGCGTTCCAGAACTCTGCTCAAGAAGGAACGGGTACAGACCGAAACATCTAACACGGTGGTTCTGTACGACCGTTTGCCAAAGAATCTCGAATAACGAACGATGCCCACCAGCTTATGGCGAAAACCATAGGTCGGTGGGCATTGTGTTCTTTATGGGGTGCGCTTAATCTTCCAGCCTACTATGGTCACACCCCAGCGATAAATAATGCCCCATTTCCACTCTCAGCACCATCTGTGCATACTCCAAGGGCTTATGGTACAGCAGCCAGTCCAGTTCTGCCCGCTGTGCCGGGGTGTTGCCGTATTCGTCCTCAATGGCGATGCAGTCAATGGCAACGGTGGTGCCATCCTCGAACCGGGCTTCCACTCGGTTGGTGTTCATGTTGTAGCGGCAGGAAAGCAGTTTGTTCATAGTCGTATCCTCCATGACTTGATTTTGATGTTCGGCCACTCAAACCAATGCCGTCAAGTCGG
>OGGD01001518.1_pt1 | contig 11112 bp, 12 predicted proteins | sample 1571091 | NCBI WGS metagenome assembly OGGD01 (sample SAMEA2582073, study PRJEB24529) | metagenome | biome: Human gut stool | place: China | collected 2011
ATATTCAGGTGGAGGCACGTTTTATAACCGACAAGATGGTTCTCGAACTGGGACTCTCAAATGTGCAGCGCAACAACATCCTGCAGCTCAACCTCAGCTATCTCGATGCCATTAACAGCTATCGCGACATAAACGGCAGTCCAGCTGATCCTCCAGAATATGAATAATCCGGGTCACATTAGGCTGGCTGCTTTTTAAGACCATGGCAGCCTTGGTGATATTTTCGTATTTTGCGACATAATAGAAAATCTTGTAATATTCAAAACTAATATCCATATAAAAATGATATACCTCGCATATAAACTATATATTTTTAGTATCCGTGTGGATATAGTATAATACGCGGTTGAAAAAAAGTAAACAGAGGAGAAAAGGATATGCGACATTTGATTGATTCACTGGACCTGTCGGTAGCGGAGACGCAGGAAATCTTAGACCTGGCAGACCGGATTGCTGCCGATTCCGCTGCATATGCTCATTGTGCAGATGGAAAAATACTGGCAACCTTATTTTACGAGCCCAGCACACGTACCAGATTATCTTTTGAGACGGCTATGCTGAACCTTGGCGGCAGAACATTGGGATTTGCCGGTGCGGAACAGTGCAGTGCCACGAAAGGTGAGACGGTGGCAGATACCGCACGGGTGGTCAGCTGCTATGCAGATATCATTGCCATGCGGCATCCGAAAGAGGGAGCACCGCTCCGAGCTTCCATGTATTCCCGGATTCCGGTGATCAATGCCGGGGACGGAGGACATAACCACCCGACCCAGACCATGATCGATCTGCTGACCATAAGACAGCGCAAAGGACACTTGGATCATCTGAAGATTGGCTTTTGCGGTGACTTGAAATTCGGCAGAACCGTACACTCTCTGGTGAACAGTCTGGTGCGCTATCCGGGCAATGAATTTTATTTCATTTCTCCGGAGGAACTGAAGGTTCCGGAATATCTGATCGAGGATACTCTGAAACCGGCCAAAGCCCCCTACCATGAGGTATCCAGCCTGGAGGAGACGCTGCCAGAGCTGGATGTGCTTTACATGACCAGAGTTCAGAAGGAACGTTTTTTCAATGAGGAAGATTATATCCGGTTAAAAGATATCTACATTTTGGATCAGGAGAAACTGAATCTGGCGAAAGCGGACATGCCGGTTCTTCATCCGCTCCCAAGAGTGGACGAGATCGCACCGGAAGTGGATGCAGATCCGAGAGCAGCGTATTTTCAGCAGGTATTGAATGGTAAATTTATCCGTATGGCATTGATCTTAAGTCTGTTAGACCTTACGGATCCTGTGACGGGAAAGAAGGTGTTTTTATGTTAAACGTAGAATCCATTCAGAATGGTGTTGTGATCGATCATATTCCCGCGGGAAAGGGAATGGACATCTACAGATTGCTGGAATTGGAATCCAAGACGCAGTCTGTAGCATTGCTGCAATCGGTGAAAAGCCAGAAATACGGCTGCAAGGATCTGATCAAGATTGAGGGCGAGACGTTGCCGGAGCGGTTGGATATTCTGGGATATCTGGACAGTCAGATCACACTGATCGTGATCCGGGACGGAAAAGTTGTAAAAAAGTATCATCCGGTTCCTCCACAAAGACTGGTTAATGTGATAAAATGTAAAAATCCCCGTTGTATTACCAGTATAGAGACGAATTGTGACCACATATTTGAACTGTCACCTTCCGGAAGATATCGTTGCCTGTACTGTAATCAGGAGATGCCTGTAGGAAGGTAATTGTATGTATCGGAGACAGAATCTGCAGGTTACTGAAAGGAATGAGAATTACTATGCAACGTAAATTACACGGACAAATGTCAGAGTCGTTTCTGATTGCTGGAATTTTGTCAATTTCCGGCGGATTACAGGATGCTTATACTTATATGTACCGTGGCAAGGTATTCGCCAATGCCCAGACCGGTAATATCGTGTTGCTGGCCCAGAATCTGGTAGACCGGAACTGGTCCGTGGCGCTTCGGTATTTTTCCCCGCTTTTGTTCTTCGCGTTGGGAGTAGCGGCAGCGGAGTGCATCCATATGCGATATCAGAAGGCTCAGAGGATCCACTGGCGGCAGCTGGTGCTTGCTATAGAGATTCTGTTGCTGTTTGCCGTGGGATTTTTCCCGAATGAGATGGATCTGCTGGCCAATGCCATGGTATCTTTCGCCTGCGCCATGCAGGTACAGGCTTTTCGCAAGGTGAACGGTTATGCTTTTGCCAGTACCATGTGTATCGGTAATCTGCGCAGCGGCATGGAATCCCTGTGTGCCTATGGGAAGACGAAGGACAAAAAAATCTTACGGAAATCCGGCAATTATTTTGGAATCATTTTCCTGTTTGCCGTTGGTGCGGCGCTGGGCGGACATATGATCGGCTACATAGGGGCGAGGACCATCTGGATCTCCTGCATCATATTACTGATCAGCTTCCTGTGTATGTTCATTAAAGAAGAAAAGAAGGAACATCCCGAGATCGTACAGGAGGAACGGGAGATTCGTGAAAATCTGCAAAACATCCGCAAAGAAGCAAAAGATGTGGAACATATTCTGGAGGATGATATCCGTTCCCAGATTGAGAAGAAAAAGTAAAAAAACTGCAACGAAAAATATTACAGTGCTTTTACATCGTCCCGTAAAGCACCGGTCATCTCCTGGACAAAAGTGGTCTGGGAGGAGATCTCTTCCGCTACGACGGCGAATCCGCGGCTATGTTCTCAGGCACGGGTCGTCTCGATGGAAGCATTCAGGGACAGAAGATTGGTTTTTCACACCGCAGTATGGCCTTGCTGACATGGTAAAAAATCGGCCAGAACCGATGAAATTTGCCGGCTTCCGGTATCATGGACGAAAGGCTGCGATGAAAAAAGTTTCACAGCGATATACCGAATTTCTGCAGGTCTACTTTATTACCGATGACTTCAATGCCGTCGGCCCGGAGGCGGTTGGCCTGTTCGTCGGAACCGCCGAAGGCAAAGGCACCGGAGAGTTCCCCTTTGGAATTGACCACGCGGTAGCAGGGGATATGGTCGGGATCCGGGTTCTTGTGCAGGGCATTGCCCACGGCCCGGGCCATCTTCGGTTCTCCGGCCATGGCGGCAACCTGACCGTAGGTGGCGACGCAGCCTTTCGGAATCTTTTTGACGGCTTCATAGATCCGCTTCGTAGGACTGTCGGTGACGAGATCATAGCTTTCTGCGATCATGCGCCGGATGTCCTCATCGGGGATCGAACCATCTAAAATAATGGTGTTCCAGTGCTCTTTGTTCAGATGATAGCCCGGGATGACGGAGGGAAAGGTGCTTCGCCAGAAATCCCGCCAGGCAGGATCTGTTTTCACATTCAGATGCAGGAATCCATCCTTTTCATAAGTCCATAGAAAAGCTTTTTTACTGCCCTTCACACGTACCAGCTGCCAGTTGGGATCGTGGAAGGGCATTTCCATATAAGTATTTGGAAAAGACAATCCGTAGTTCAGCGCTTCCTCTCTTGTTTTCATGTCGTCAGACCTCCTTTTTTCTATTATAACACTCTTTTCTTTTCTATGAAAACATGATAAACTTTTCCGAGAAACAGGTCACGAAGGCGGGTGGTAAAAGCCCGGGAATGGAGACAATATGATACTGATACATGATGGCTACATGATCGATCCCAAGTCGGGCAGAGAGGGCAATTATGATATCCTGATCGACGGTGACAAGATTGTAAAGATTGCGGAAAAGATAGAACCGAGGGGCAAAGTGACCCGGATCAATGCGGAAGGGTTATTGGTGGCTCCCGGGCTGGTGGATGTGCATGTGCATTTCCGGGATCCCGGCTTTACGGCAAAGGAAGATATCAACACCGGTGCTGCGGCAGCAGCAAAAGGCGGCGTGACCACAGTGGTACTGATGGCGAACACGAAGCCTGCGGTGGACAGCGAGGAGACACTTCATTATATTCTGGACAAGGGAGCAAAGACAGGTATCCATGTGACCACCTGTGCCAATGTGACCATGGGCATGAAGGGAAAGCAGCTGACGGATATGAGGAAACTGGCAGTGGCAGGTGCCGTGGGATTCACGGATGACGGAGTGCCCCTGCTGAATGCGGAACTGGTGCGCCGTGCCATGGAGATCTCCGCAGAGCTGGACATGCCCATCAGCTTCCATGAAGAAGATCCGAAATATATCGAGAACAACGGTGTGAACCGGGGAAAGGCCAGCGAATATTATGGGATCGGCGGTTCCTCCAGAGAGGCGGAGATTGCCCTGGTGGAGCGGGACCTGAAGCTGGCAGAAGAGACCGGAGCCTGCATCGACATTCAGCATATCAGCAGCAAGGAAGCGGTGGAACTGGTGCGTCAGGCCAAAAAGCGCTGCTCCAATATCCACGCGGAAGCCACTCCTCATCATTTTACCCTGACTGAGGATGCAGTGATCAAGTACGGTACACTGGCGAAGATGAATCCGCCCCTGCGGGAGGAAGCGGACCGTCAGGCGGTGATCCGGGGACTGGTGGACGGCACCATCGATATGATCGCTACGGATCATGCACCCCATACTGCGGAGGAAAAAGCAAAGCCGATCACAGAGGCACCCAGCGGCATTACCGGGTTGGAGACGTCTCTGGCGCTGGGCATTACGGAACTGGTGGACAGAGGATATCTGACCATGAAGCAGCTGTTGCGTCTGATGAGTACCAATCCGGCGGCTATGTACCATCTGGATGCCGGATATCTGGCCGAGGGAGGTCCTGCGGATGTGATTCTGATCGATACCGCAGCGGAGTTCACTCCGGAGAAATATGCGTCCAAGGCCACGAATACACCGTTTACCGGATGGAATCTGAAGGGTGAAGTGAGGAAGACCATCTGCGGAGGCAGGATCGTATACGAAGCGTAGAGCCCATGGCAGAGAGCACTTATAAGAGCGCTATAGCGTTATAAATAGAAGAGAAAAGGACAATAACATGAAAAAGAAAATCACAGCAACTGTGCTTTCCCAGAAGGAGATCGCACCCAGAATTTTTGACATGTGGATCGCTACAGATCTGGCTGAACAGGCAAAAGCCGGTCAGTTCATCGGCGTATACCCCAAGGACCGGAGCACCTTGCTGCCCCGTCCTATCAGCATCTGTCAGGTAAGCGACAAAAAGGATGCCCTGCGCATTGTGTACCGGATTGCCGGACAGGGCACCGCGGAATTTTCTTCTTATACAGAAGGAGACAGTGTGGAGATTCTGGGAACCTTAGGCAACGGCTTCCCCACAGAGGCAGCGGAAGGCAAAAAAGTATTCCTTATGGGCGGAGGTATCGGTATCCCTCCCATGCTGGAGCTGGCAAGAGAGCTTCCGGCTTCCGCAGAAAAGCAGATCATCGTGGGCTACCGTGATAACCAGCTGTTCTTAAAAGAGGATCTGGAAGAGAACGGAACCGTATATATTGCCACCGAGGATGGCAGTGTCGGCACGAAGGGCAATGTCATGAATGCCATCGAAGAAAATGCATTGCAGGCAGATGTGATCTTCGCGTGCGGACCGATGCCCATGCTCCGTGCGATCAAAAAATATGCGGAAGAAAAAGAAATCAAGGCCTATATCTCTCTGGAAGAGCATATGGCCTGTGGCGTGGGTGCCTGCCTGGGCTGCGTGGTAAAGACCAAAGAAGTGGATCATCATTCTCATGTGCATAATGCGAGAATCTGCACCGATGGCCCCGTATTTGATGCTGAGGAGGTAGAGATCTGATGAATACACAGACAACGATCGCAGGAGTGACCTTTAAAAATCCCGTCATGACAGCTTCCGGGACCTTTGGATCCGGTATGGAATATGAAGAATTTGTAGATCTGAACCGCCTGGGTGCGGTGGTGACCAAGGGTGTAGCCAATGTGCCCTGGCCCGGCAACCCGACCCCTCGTGTGGCAGAAGTATATGGCGGTATGCTCAATGCCATCGGTTTGCAGAACCCCGGCATTGACGTATTCATGGAGAGAGATATTCCTTTCCTGAAAAAATATGATACGAAGATCATTGTGAACGTCTGCGGTAAGACCGTAGAGGATTACGTGGATGTGGTAGAGCGACTGGGAGACGAACCGGCAGTCAGCATGCTGGAGATCAATGTATCCTGTCCCAATGTCAAGGAAGGAGCCATTGCCTTCGGACAGAAAGCGGATGCCCTGTATAACATTACTTCCGAACTGAAAAAACATGCAAAACAGCCCATTATCATGAAGCTGAGCCCTAACGTAACGGATATTACGGAGATGGCAAAGGCAGCGGAGGCAGCAGGCGCAGATGCCCTGTCCCTGATCAATACCATCACCGGTATGAAGATCGACATTCACCGCAGAAAATTCGCCATTGCCAACAAGACCGGCGGCATGAGCGGCCCTGCCATCAAACCCATCGCTGTCCGTATGGTCTATCAGGTGGCACAGGCGGTACAGATCCCCATTATCGGTATGGGAGGTATTGCCACGGCGGAGGATGCCATCGAATTTATCCTGGCAGGTGCCAGCGCTGTCAGCGTCGGAGCCATGAATTTTGTGGATCCCTATACTACCGTGAAAGTAGTGGAGGGCATCGAGGATTACATGCGTACCTACCATGTGGAGAATCTGACCGATCTGATCGGTGCAGTGCAGTAAGATACAGAGAACAGAATACGGTATAAGTACACAGAGACCTTCATATATATAGATATATCTGTATATATGGAGGTCTTTTATTGTGGAGCTGATCAAGAGAAATATACATATGGACCGGGTAAAACGATCCACTGTCATACAGTTTACCATGGAGGAGGATCTGAATCTTCCAGAGGATAAACCGGACATCAGTACCCTGAACCTGGAAAAGGGAGAAGTTGTCATCGAGGAGATCCGGCCCGGTACGGATGAGGTGACGGTACGGGGAAAACTGGGCTATGCCATTCTGTATCATACGCAGGAGACAGGGAGCAATCTGGTGCTTTTAAGCGGTGCACTGCCCTTTGAAGAAAAAATTCATATGGAGGGAACGTTACCGTCAGATACTGTAGCGGTGAATGGAACTGTAGAAGATTTCACGGTAAATATGATCAATTCCCGGAAGCTGAATCTGCAGGCATTGCTGCTTCTCACGGCCCGGATCGAAGAGATTTACGGTGAAGAACTGCCCGTGGGAATCCAGGGAGGCAGCGCCGGAGAAGGTGTGGAATACCGGATCTCGCCCATGGAGGTGACGGAGCTTTCCATCTGCAAGAACGATATTTTTCGCAAAAAAGAGGAGATTCCGCTGCCCTCCAGCTATCCGAATATTTACCAGATCCTCTGGAGTAATGTGTCACTGCGGGATGTGGAATTCAAGCCACAGGAAGAGAAACTGGCAGTGCAGGGAGATATTCAGGTCTTCGTTCTCTATGAGGCAGAGGGGGAGGAGCGGTCTATTCGTTCCTATGAGACGACAATTCCGCTGAATGGCACTCTGGAATGTCAGGGATGTCGGGAGGAACTGCTGCCGGACATCCGGTATTCACTGGTAAGACAGGAACACGGACAGCCAGAGCTGACGATCCAGCCGGATCTGGACGGGGAAGAGAGAATCCTTGGGCTGGAATGTGCTCTGGAACTGAATATCCGTCTCTATGAGGAAGAGCAGATCGATATTTTAAGAGATATTTACGGCGTGACAAAAGAAGTGATCCCGGACACCAGAGATGCCAGCCTGCGTCAGTTGCTGGCCAGAATCACAGGCAAGACAAAAGTGACGGATCACAGAAAGACCGATATCGGCTCACCGGTACTGCAGGTGTTGCACAGTGAGGGAATCGTGACGATCGATCATCAGGAGACCACAGAGGAAGGAATCCGCCTGCAGGGCAGCATTGATCTTACAGTGTTGTGCATTACGGAAAATGATGAGACTCCTTATGTGAGTACCAGAGAGCAGATTCCGTATGAATATACCCTGAATGTGCAGGGAGTGACGGGAACGGATCAGGCAGAGGTACACAGTGAACTGGAGCAGCTGCAGGTGAATCTGCTGGAGGGAGAGGAACTGGATGTAAAGGCTGTTCTTTCCTTTTCCACGACCGTGATGAAGAATATTCCGCTGGAAGCCATCGAAGGGGTGGAAGAGCAGGAAATCGACAGTAATGTGCTGGCCGGACTGCCCAGTGCGGTGATCTATATTGCGGCACCGGGGGATGACCTGTGGAGCATCGGCAGGAAATATCATATGCCGGTGAAGACTGTAAGAGAATTAAACGCGCTGGAAAGCGATGAATTACGCTCGGGGCAGAAGGTGCTGCTGGTAAAAGGTCTGGCCTGATACAGTTCGGAAAAGAAAAACCATGTTGTACATGGATGCGTTCTGTGGCATCAGTACAACATGGTTTTTCTATAGGAAAGTCTGTCGAGTATACGACATTATTCTTCTGTGGTCAGTCCGGCATCTGCTGCCAGCTTGTCGAATTTCTCCATAACAGCATCATAAGTCTTCTGGGAGATCTCGGGAAGAGAACCGCCCCAGGTCTTCTCAGCCTGTGCGTAGCCCTTCTTGAATGCCTCGCGCATGGACTCGATCTTGTCCGGGTCACCGCCGGTCAGAGCATTGGCAAACTGAATGATACGGTCGGAAGTCTGGTTCACACCCCAGTAACCGTCCTCGGCGATATCTGCCTGCGCCTGTGCCTTGGTAGCAGGATCTACGGTGAAATTACCGGAACGTAAAAAGGACCAGATGTCATTGGCATTGCCGTAGGTGTTAGCCTGCTTGCCCATCATCTGTTCTACCAGAGAACGAAGCTGACTGGCACGGTTTTCCGCATCTGCCTTTAATTTGTTGACCAGATTGGTATCCGGTGTATAGGTTTTCTTCGTCGAAGAAGTCTTGGCAGCGGTGCTGTGCTCATAGATGACACCGGTATCTTCCGCGGTAGTTGTAGTTTTTGCTTCCTCTGCGGAAGTTTTCTCTTTTGCTGCACTTGTACTGTTATAGCTGTAGGCTGCAGCGGCCTGGGTTGATGTAACTCCGTTTACGCTCATAGTTTCCTCTTTTCCGGTACGGTTCTGCTGTCCGTACCTGTTGTCATCCTTGACTATACATGTTTTAACCTTCTGAGGGTTTTTGGTTTCACCTGTTATATCGTCCCCGGACAGTGGATACTTTAGAGGATTTAGAGAAAAACAGTGGAAAAATCTATGGAAAGAACCGCACTCCATTGACAAAATACGCAGGATTGTATAAAATTAAGTACAATTATTGTATACACGCTATTCAGAGGCATGTAGTTTTGGAATAGCGCCCTAACGTATTGGAGACAAAAATGAACGAATATCGGATAAAAGCGTATGCCAAGATCAATCTGGGGCTGGATGTGGTCAGAAGACTGGAGAATGGTTACCATGAAGTGAAGATGGTCATGCAGACTGTAGGAATCTATGATGTGCTGGACTTTGAGAGAACAGACGGTGGGATCGTGATAACCACAGATTCCGGTGAACTGCCTACGGATGAGAATAATCTGATCTACAAAGCGGCAAAACTGATGATGGAGACTTATCCTATCAGTGGAGGCGTGAAGATCCATCTGGAGAAGCATATTCCCATAGCAGCGGGCATGGCCGGCGGCAGTACGGATGCGGCAGCTACCTTAAAAGGAATGAACCGTCTGTTTGATCTGGGGTGCACACTGAAGGACCTGATGGAACTGGGGGTGAAGATCGGTGCGGATGTTCCCTATTGCGTCATGGGCGGAACGGCGCTGGCTGAGGGAATCGGCGAGAAACTGACACCGCTTGCTCCGGCACCGGACTGCTATGTACTGGTGGCAAAGCCCGATATCAATGTTTCCACCAAATACGTGTACGAACATCTGGATGCTCAGGAGATCGTGAAACATCCTGATATTGACGGTATGGTGGAAGCCATCGCTGAGGAAAGCTTACAGGGAATCCTGGACCGGATGGAAAATGTGCTGGAGACGGTAACCGTCAGTGCATATCCTGTAATCCAGACGATCAAGGACCGTATGAAGGAGCTGGGAGCCATCAACAGTCTGATGAGCGGAAGCGGTCCCACGGTATTCGGTATTTTTGTAGAGAAGGACATGGCCCGCAGAGCATATGATAAATTAGAGGAGGAACAGCTGGCAAAGCAGATTTTCCTGACGGAATTTTGTGAGTAATGCCAGAGTAGAGGTATGCAGGATAATTTACAGGTGACAATGGATGAATTTCTGCCACTCAGAGATGTGGTGTTCAATACTTTGCGGCAGGCCATTCTGACGGGGGAGCTGAAGCCGGGAGAACGACTGATGGAAATCCATCTTGCCAACAAGCTGGGAGTCAGCCGTACGCCGATCCGGGAAGCCATCCGTAAGCTGGAACTGGAGGGACTGGTGACCATGATCCCCAGAAGAGGAGCAGAAGTGGCTCAGATCACGGAGAAGAGCATGAACGATGTCCTGGAGGTCCGCAGGGCCATGGATGCGCTCTGCGTGGAGCTGGCGTGTGACCGGATCACTCCGGAGGAATTACAGGATCTGAAAAAGGCCTGCGATACCTTTGAAGCGGCGGTGAAGACCGATGACATTAAACAGATCGCACAGGCGGATGTGGCATTGCATGACATCATTGTACAGGCCACGGGGAACCAGCGCCTGATCCAGCTGGTCAACAACCTGTCCGAGCAGATGTACCGTTATCGTTTTGAGTATATCAAGGATTTCAGCCAGCATGAGCGCCTGGGGGAGGAACACAAGGTCATCTATGAGAGCATCGTGAAAAAGGATAAGGAAACGGCATCCAATATGGCCAAGGTGCATATAGATAATCAGAAAAAGGCGATCATCCGCCAGATCCGTCTGGAACGGGAGAAAAATAAATAGATTTCAAAAGTATAATCTGTCCGGAAAGCGGTAATGATTTCCATAGAACCGAAACGGTAATTTATGGAAAGAGGAATGCTGATGGATAGATTATATGTTTGTTATGAAAAATATCGCAGGATGATTGCAGAAAAGAAAATATTACACCGGATGGCCGTAAGATCAACATCTATGCAAATATCGGCAGTGTTGGTGACCTTGGCTATGTGATGGAAAATGATGCCGGCGGAATCGGACTTTTCCGAAGTGAATTT